>Ga0325404_1005304_pt1 | contig 13584 bp, 9 predicted proteins | sample PopdelMetagenome_18_FD_205664 | JGI IMG/M metagenome (GOLD analysis project Ga0325404, IMG submission 205664) | Populus deltoides microbial communities from Bellville, Georgia, United States - Xylem-Control-R1 | ecosystem: Host-associated > Plants > Phyllosphere > Stem > Wood/Secondary xylem... | reverse complement strand
GCCCCTCCATATGTGGCCAACTTGGATTATTTTGTTTATATTTGAAATTTGTGGCTCAAAGTTTCAAATTCAATCTTGTTTCTTATTCATCCTCCTTAATGCAGTGTATTGGAGCTACAACCCTAGATGAGTACAGAAAGCACATTGAGAAGGACCCTGCTTTGGAAAGACGTTTCCAGCCAGTCAAAGTACCTGAGCCATCTGTGGATGAAACAATACAGATTTTGAAAGGACTTCGTGAGCGATATGAGATCCACCACAAACTCCGTTACACAGATGAGGCCTTAATAGCTGCTGCTCAGCTGTCATACCAGTACATCAGGTGAGTGAGCCATAAAATAATCCTTTTTTTATTTTTAAGTTCACATTTCTGTTATATAGCTCCATGTATCTGCAGCATTTGCCACACTTATTACTTGCATGGATGCTTATTTATAGAGGAGAAAAGTCACTGCTTGTATATCTTAAGAACACAAGTAATTTGTTTATAGTAGCCTCTCAAGTTTATTGGTAGATTTCCTCAGCATCTCTGAAGCTTACTTGAAACTTGAGATACATGTGATGACCTGAAAAAAAAAAATGGATGGAGATGAGCATATTGGAGATATCATTTCCCTGTAGTGGTGCTTTATATAATCATCTTGGCAGAGCCGGTGGGAGCACATCAATTTGCAATAGTTGTTCATACCAGACTGCCTTGTAGACAGTCTCTGTTGAAGCTGATGTTTTTGAACCATGCATGAGTTCTCCCCTGCTGCTTTCTCCCCTTCCTGTCTTCGTGTTGAACCCTCCACAATACCCTAGAAATGTTCATGGTCAATGTCGAAGGCTTTCCTCCACTTGGTTCAATTCTATCGTATGCTCCCAAATTCTGAAATTTGTTTCATGAGATTCTGCTAGAATTCTATGAATTACCTTTCTATCGAAGTTATTAATTTTCATTTTTGCTGTCTCTGGCCTAATTAGTCCTTCAAAAGCTCCCCTCTATAATTAGTCAAATGGAAATTCTCTCCCTTGATCTTTATTTCTCCTTGCATTTCTTTCAGTGACCGTTTTCTGCCTGATAAAGCAATTGATCTGATCGATGAAGCTGGTTCTCGGGTTCGCCTTCGGCATGCACAGGTAAAATCTTCTATCCAGTTGCTCCATCATCATCCTGTCATTTATTTTTAATTTTTTTTACTTCATTCTTCCAGGTCCCTGAGGAAGCAAGAGAGCTTGAGAAAGAGGTCAGACAAATTACAAAGGAAAAGGATGAAGCTGTCCGCGGCCAAGACTTTGAAAAGGTTTAAATTGCTTCTTTCTTGTGCTTTCCAATTGTCTAATTGGGTTTTCTAGGGCTACCCTGTTTGTTTCCATGAGATGAGACATTTTTGATGAACTTCCAAAATACTTTTATGGTTTCAAAATTTATTGAACAGTGAAAAGGTTTTTTTGAGAAGAGAAGCTTTAAGACCACAAGACTGCACATTGCTTCTGTCGTTTGTTTATTTATGTCCGTATTTCCTTCAGCTATCTCATGTCATTGGTAATTTTGAACAGGCTGGGGAATTGCGAGACAGAGAAATGGACCTTAGAGCACAGATCGCAGCTATTGTGGAGAAAGGCAAGGAAATGAGCAAAGCTGAGACAGAGGCAGGGGATGTAGGTCCCACTGTCACTGAATCAGATATTCAGCACATTGTCTCTTCTTGGACTGGCATACCTGTAGAGAAAGTATCCACGGATGAATCTAATCGTCTCCTAAAGATGGAAGATACCCTTCACAAGAGAGTCATTGGTCAGGATGAAGCTGTCAAGGCAATCAGCCGTGCCATCCGCCGAGCTCGTGTTGGGCTTAAGAACCCAAATCGACCAATTGCTAGCTTCATCTTTTCTGGTCCAACTGGTGTCGGGAAGTCAGAACTGGCAAAAGCACTAGCTGCCTACTACTTTGGCTCAGAAGAAGCCATGATCCGACTTGATATGAGCGAGTACATGGAAAGACACACTGTTGCCAAGCTAATTGGTTCACCTCCTGGTTATGTTGGTTACACTGAAGGTGGTCAGTTGACAGAGGCTGTTCGGCGTCGTCCTTACACTGTGGTACTCTTTGATGAGATTGAGAAGGCCCATCCTGATGTCTTTAATATTATGCTTCAAATTCTTGAAGATGGAAGGTTGACAGACAGCAAGGGCAGGACAGTGGACTTCAAAAATACCCTCCTGATAATGACTTCAAATGTTGGTAGCAGTGTTATTGAGAAGGGAGGACGCAAGATGGGATTTGATCTTGATTATGATGAGAAGGATAGCAGTTACAACCGAATTAAGAGCCTGGTGACAGAGGAGTTAAAGCAGTATTTTAGGCCAGAATTCTTGAACAGATTGGATGAGATGATTGTTTTCCGTCAACTTTCCAAGCTGGAGGTCAAGGATATTGCTGATATAATGTTGAAGGAGGTCTTTGAGAGGTTGAAGGTCAAGGAAATAGAACTTCAAGTGACTGAGAGATTTAGAGATAGGGTGGTCGATGAAGGGTATAACCCATCCTATGGTGCAAGGCCTTTGAGAAGAGCTATAATGAGGCTTCTTGAGGACAGCATGGCTGAGAAAATGCTTTCAGCAGAGATCAAAGAAGGTGATTCTGTCATTATAGATGTTGATTCTGATGGAAATGTTGTTGTGCTCAACGGTCAAAGTGGTGGTGCTCCCGATGCCTTGCCAGACATGTTGAACGTTGTGTAGAGCGAATCTCTTATTCAGTAACCTTTGCTAGAATGTTGTTTGTTACTGTGGTTTTCATTCGAATTGGCAAATTATTTGTAGTCTGTTTTATTGGAAGGACTACTTGTCAGTGGAATTTGGAGCTGTGCTTCATTGCTGGCTGGGTTTAAAGGCTGTATCATTGCACCATGATAGCATGAATAGTTTAGAGGCAAATTGTAGTATGGTGCATGGGTTAGCTCCCTTAATGAAAGGACTAACAATGGAAGGTTATGATCCAGTCAGTTTTACAGAGCTGTCATGTAATACGAAATTATGATTTGAACTTGAAATTGCGGTCATGCTTTTCTCTGATGCAGAATGTCTATACCTTCAAAATAATATAATGGCTGCCCTCAAAATTCTCTAGCATTTTGATTCGTGCCATTTAACATGCTCTCAGATGTTGTTCTTTAACATACCAAGGGCAAACCAGATATGGCAAAGCGAGAGTCTTCAGCTGAAGAGTGCTATGGAGCTTTGTTAAAGAAATACCAGCAATTGCAATTGATCCTTTGCGGATGTGTAATTATACATGTTACAATCCCCCCCTCAAAAAAAAAAAAAAAAGAGGGAAAAATGATACCCACTTGAACCTTCATCTCCAACACATCAGCACAGCGGCACTAACCTAGGACTTCGATATAAATTTTCATTCTCTTGTTGCGCATAGTGGTCTATCAATAGAATGGCCGCGTTCAATGTCTGTCGATACTGTGAATTATGGTGCTGACGAAGAAGCCGTTCACAAATGGCCACAAGCGACATGGATTGATAATCAAGAGTTCTTCTAAGAATAGGTGATGCACGATGATTTTCTTGCACTAAAATGTATCTCCTGCACCTAGCCATCCAGAGATGGCGAAGACTGCCTCAATGTAGGGCTGACGCTGCCACCTCGGGTCATTTTTAGTGCATCCAGAGCCTTTTGTATCTCCATAGTCATTGCACTGTCCACGCTGCCTGATGATAGCTTCTTGTGTGATTTCTGCAAGTGAAGCTTGAGTGAACTGCTGCTCAGACCAGCATTATCCCCACAGACGGGACAAACTTTAATCTCTGGCTTCCGCCTCTGCCATTCCATGGAAACCTTCCCATGCAGTTGGCGGTCCAGATCCAATAAAGCTTTTGCAAAACCATCATTGGGCTGAGCTCGGCGGTGAGCTCGTCTTAGAGCATTCCATGCTTCTAGTAGAGTGAATTTCCTGCATCAAGAAGAAAAATGCTAGATTTACAGAACTTATGACGCAGCAGCTTATTCACAGCAGACATTCAATAATCCGCTTGTTTGATGATAGAGCTTCCATACATGAAAAACCTTGTGATTTTCACTTACTTCCTGAGCATTAAATATGCAAGAACTAATGTAGCACTCCTACTTCTCCCTTCAAAGCAATGAACTAGAACCCTTCCACCTATTGATTCAACATGATCAATAAAATCAGAAGCTTCTCCAAAGATACTGCTGATATTTGAATCCTCATGGTCACTAATCTGTTCAAGTAGAAAGTAGTGTTGTGAATATAGAATACGTCCCAAATATATGCTGGAAAATGAAAAAGGTTAGGAGCTCCAGATTCTGTGATCAATAATGTTACAGATTATTTTGCTCTACCCAGAACGATATTGGAAAATCTGGCTATTAGAAACATAAGGAAAATCATCTGCAAACTTTATGATCTTAGTCTGCAGAAACTTTCTGAGAACATGAAGAGAAAAAACACGCTGTGCAGCAAAACATGTCTGAGAATGCTACAACGACTACTCCTACTGTTCTAATAAATTATTTCATTTTTTGGTCTCTAGTAGCAGAGAGAAACCTCAACAAATTGATCCAGCTTTACTCAAAGGTATAAAACAAAGCAGAGCACTGTCCCCAGAAGAATGGAACGATTGCAAATGGAGAAGGAAAAACTCACTCACCGAAAAATTCTTGTACTGAAACAGATCTGGGTGTTGTGACTCTGACTGTCCAATTTCATTGGCACACAAACACAAAATATGTGTGATTCCTAGATGTTGCAAAGTGTAAACTGATCTTGCAGCCAGGGTGCCACCAATAAACAGACTATTTGTGATTAATGATGGTTTCTCTGTGTTTGCAGCTTCGGAGATCAATGATATCCTCTCAAGAATGTGCTCTAATCTTACCTGTAAGTTATAATGAAAAAAAAATGGAAAATCCTAAAATAAGGAAAATAAATCTTTCCCAGGAACTGCCTTGTATATTAGCAAAACATTAAAAAAAACATTGACTTCATCTTAGATATGCAACCTGAACAATGCATGGATCTATTACCTTCAACTCATATGCATCCACAACACAGTTACTATCACTGCCCTCAAAATATCCTGTATTGAAATTGTTCTCCTGACAGAGTTTGATAGCATCATTTCTCAGCATTTCATTCCAGTGTTCTAATTCTTCATTTGTTTCAGTATCGACCTAACATAGAATGATGCATGTCAAACAATAAGATGTTAGATCAATGACAAAAAAAATCTTTACTCGTATAAAAAAATATCTTTATTTTGCTTCCCTTACACAATGCAGTTTCTACATTTTTTCACCCTTCTCAAACGTCTTTTATTTGCTTGGTAATTAGCACAGGGACATGGCATTATTCTTTACATTTCTCACATTACATATTCTAGTAAAATAAGATGATTAAACAGTAACTCCCTAATGATCAAGCAATTAAACAGTTCCCCTTGACACATGACCTTCTTTTCAAATCGAGTTTCAGAGTTTACGAAGTTTAATTACACTTGACAGAATGCGGTGATGCATGCTATTGATCAACGTGGAAATTATGTGGCAAAAGTATCAATTTCTACTTGTTCTCTTTTGACCTTTAATACACGTGTTCTAGGTTTTTTCCTCCTCACTTTAAAGGGGGTAATTATGCAGAAGACTAGAAGTACGGTGCATCATTGCAACAATTATCTCTTCTTAAAACTACACGAGATGAAAAAATCTGTAGAACATGAAAATGACTTCTCATGCAATTGATGGTTGAAAATTTTGGACCATTTTGCCTCTGGCATTCCTGAATCACATTTCTAACACTATTGTCGGTGAGCTATTGTGTTATATATGGAGCTTGTTATATAGAGTGGTTACAAGAGCCAGCCTCTGATTAGCATGAAAGATGATAACTTAACCAATCCATTTTTTCAGTTATGAAAACATGTTAAATATAGAACAATCAGGGCAAGAAGAAAAAACAAAATACATTTTTGGAACCAAGGTTTTGCTTCTTGACTAGTTGGACTCTGAATTGCCATCTTCAAGCACTGTAACCAGTGATCTATGTCTAGTAAGCATATGATTTCCAAATCCATGTTAATTGACATTCTGACCTTGGCAAATTTAAGAATTTCACGGAGCTTTGTCGTTAGACACAGGCTACGAAGGGGCTCTCCACTCCCTTTGGACAACTTTCCATGCCAGCTTTCTCTTGACATGGGAGAACTAGAATCTGAGCTCTCTTTACTTCCTAAAGATGACCTTGGAGTTTGAGCCATTCTCTGTGAATCTGAATCACTAAAATCTGAATGGTTATCATTAAGAAAGCGTTCCTTACTTGGTGGAGAAGGATAATGAACAACCCCATGTGAAGGTGACTCGGGGATCACCAAATCTTCTCTGTCAGTGTCCCCTGATGTTTTATTTGTGATGTTCAATAAAACTCGTAACAAGCCATCGAGTTTTTGGTGAAGAGTGAGAAGGAACACGTGGAAACCTTGCAGATCCCTGAGCGCAGCGCGAAACCCACCTCGAAATTCCTGAACAACTGACGCCATTTCTGTTAATTGTGTATCAGTAAAGTCAGTGCCTACCAATGGAGGAGCCCCTAATTTCCCTCCTGTTACTTCAAATAACAAATTAGAGGTGTAATCAGAACTGTTGAGAAGCAGCTCAATCAATTTAGGATAATTTGCCTGGTCGTTTGTGCGTTTTTCAGCAGGAGGCCGACGAGGAACACCAGAATCAATAGCCACAGCGTGAGAAATGAGGTCAGAAAACGATGATTCTCCTGATTTTCGGACTCTTGGCATTTTGTTGGATTTTGGAGATTCTGTAATATCAGAAACATCAGAGCCCTGTGTTACAAGTCCTGGTACTCGATTATGAGTCTTAAACTTGCTATTCAGTGAAGTTGCCCTTCTTTCTTTCCGTAGAGCTTTAATCACCTTTGGTTGGTATCGGTTAATTGCAGAATCAAAAGCAACCTCCAAGGCATTTACATTTGATGAGGTCATTTTCTCAGCCAACAATAGATTTGCTGGATTTCCACGCCATCTGAGCTCACGGCAAGGGAGTCTATCTTCATTTCTGATGACAAGGTCCAATAGGAAGACCCTACCAAGTGCTGCTGCAATTCTTTCTCCAGTCTCACGTGGCTCAAATGCATTTGAGCTCTCCAATAGAGGAGATCCATGAACATAACTGCAAACACACAACATTTTGGCATTTGAGCTCTCCAATAGAGGAGATCCATGAACATAACTGCAAACACACAACATTTTGGCCTTTGAAATACTAATGCAAAAGGCAATCTCCTTTGCAATGCCTGCAATATGAAAAGCCATGCATCCTCCCCACTGTGATATAGAGTAGGAGTAGAGACCAGGGAACTGATTGAGAAATGCTAGTAAAGATGAATCGGCACATGATGATATCAAGTGATACTCTTTGCTAGCTCAAACTTTTAGATGTGGCATCCCTAAGTTTCACAGTAATTGGATGTGCAGGGTAGCTGTGGTCAGTGTAGTCACCCCAACATACTAAACAGGTGAATTTCATTAAAGATGCGCATGCGAATTTCATTAAAGATATATGTGCGTGCACAATATTAGATTATAGCAAAGAACAGAAATCTCTTTCCCCAGCCCTTCCCCTTTCAGCCTATTCAGTAAGGAGGCAGGATGGGAAGGAAGCAAAAGTATTTTATGATTTCACTTTATAGTAACATGATTCACAAATCTAGGTTCTAGTTTCACCTCATCAAAAGAAGACATCGGCTGAGTTCAAGAGCTTCCAGAAGCTCAGAACATGTCACTTCACCAACTTCATCTCCTTCTGAAGCTGCTGTAACTCTTGCTTTCTCTGCAGCTTCCTTGATCTGGAGCCACTCTGGGCTGCAATTTTGAACGACTCTAGCCTGCAATTATAAATATTCCACCAGGAATGTTTATCATTAATAAGAAAAGAAGAAAATGTTTGAGCAAGATTTTTTAAGAAAAGACTTCAGTGCAATCTTAGAAAAACCACTAACTACTGGGTTATGACAGTATAACCTGTGGAGTTTGGACTCCTAACCACTTTGCAAATTCATAGCCAAGACGTTCTGATTGTGTGGCCATCCTTGAAGATGAAAACTTTATGACAGCTGCTGATTCCTTGTGAAAAGCATCAGCATTTCCTTGCTGGTTGAACAAGGCAAAGAATACAACTCCCCCAGAATTTACAGTTACCTACATGTACACAGCTAAACAGAATTTGAGACAGCCAATGAGAAGAAACTGTGATGCACTGGTTTCTTCTCTAATTTATTCTACAGACAGGCAAACTCAATACTCTTTCAATGATACCTATATAATGGAAAATATAGCAGTTCAACAGTCTAACTCAGAACTCCTATCCTGGAAATAACCTAAAAACTTGTCTAAGCTATTAATAAGTTAAACTCGGTTAAACAAATCCAAAACAAGCGTTAGTTTAGAAGCTCGATTAGCCAGTTAGGCTGAAAAATAGGAATCAAGATGACATCATTGAAGAATATGTACAAACTTCCAAAGGCTTTGTGCTTTGACTTCACAATTATAAATCACAAAGCAGATGCTGTTTAAACTATATTATAAATTGGATCACATACTTCGAGGGCTTTACTCATTTCATCCTCAGAATTTTCGGTGCTACTACTATGCTCAGTGTGGTGGAGGGAAGATAGCATGTCCCAAGAAAAAGAGCTCGACTCAATGTCCAGTGCCGCAGCTTTACCAAGCCTTTCCCACAAACTGACCTCTGGAGCTTGCTCAGGAGGTGGACTTTTTGAATCAACAAGTGATTCTCCCACACTGCACGGTAGTCATGACAACAAGTAGGTAAAAAGAAACATCATTCCGGAAATGGAGACAGACAGCATGTGAATCACACATTGACGCGCAAAAACAAAAAACTAGAATGAAACATTTGCAATTGTATCTTTTTGCTCATCGAACAACTCAAGTTTTCCCCTCATTCACTTGCTATACTGAAACCAGGAGGTGGTTTATCAAGGGCTTCTTGCCATTAGTTACAGCAGGCATTTCACACTTCTTCACATGATAATAAGAAAAGCAATTAGGTGAGACAAGTTTCACTTTATTTTGTCAGCTGGTGATGCATTCTTATAATTCTTAAGAGCATTTCCAAGGATCACTTGTAAACATCTGCAGACAAACAAAAAAGATAAACTACTGGCAATATTTAAGTGAAACACATAACTTAGATTAATAAAAGCTCCCAGTTTTGTGGTATGTCTTGGTTAATTGTCTTTGGTAATAATTGCAAATCTACCTCATCGGCTCCCATTATAATCTCATTAACTATCTACCTCACAAGTAAAATTAACAATAAAGCACCAGCATTTAGTCTATCTGAACTAATCACCATAATTAGTTTGGTGGTTGACATAAATGATGACAAAGATAGAGGGGAATAGGAGACCTGGAGGGCATAGTTTCGAGCCTGTAAGGCCGGCGTGGGAACCCCGAGGCACGATACTTGTCACTTCTCTTACGAACCATCTCCAGCCATTGTGCAAACCGATATGCTGGGCCCGCCGTTATATCTCCCAACATATACAATACCTGAAATCAAAATCCAAAATACTAAACTAGTAAATTCAACAGTCTTGCCATTTCCTTTCTTGAACCAACGGGAAAAGAAAACAGATTTTCAATTTCCCATTCTTTTACATCATCACATTCAACAATTTCCTCTCTCAAACTATCAGGAAAAAGAAAAACTCCAATTTACCCCTAAAGATAATCATTTTCCTTTCCATTCCTTTGTACTATCACATTGTACCATTCCTCAGTCAAAGAAAAAAAAGAACAGAAAATATTAGAAAAGAAAGAAATTTCAATTTACCCTTGACAATATTTACATGGTAGCAGCTCTTCCTCTCCCTCAAAAAGGGAAAAGTAACAGAATGATAGAATGAATTAAAAAAAACAGAAATTTAGAAATTACCCGGGAAGTAACAGTAGGAGGTAAAGGAGGATCAAGCTCTTCAGATCCCAGGTCCAGTTCCCTCTCTTCCTCCTGCAATTTCCACATAAATAACCAACAACAAACCAGATGTTAACAGTGTCAAATATGTGAAATTTATCATTGAAGCAACCATTGATCCATAAAATCCATCTGGGTTTCTATCTAAGATTAGAAATCTTTATTCTTTACGTGCCCGTGTATAAAAAGAAACAAAAAAGAAGGGCCTTTTCGTGTGTGTTTTTTTTACCTGGACTTGGACTGTGGTGTTGATGATTGATAAAGTGCCTTCCTTTTCATCTTTCGACATCATTTTCTTAAAAAAGAAAAGCAAAGAAGTTGAGGTTTGAATATAGGAGGGTATATATAATATGCTACTAATATAATGTAATAATTTTCATAATTGAGTGAGAAAGATGATGATCTAGTTTCATTTTATGGACCAAGAAAGAGAGAAACAATTCCCGCCTTTTCAGGTTGGTATGGCGGTTGATTGGCCACTGTAAAGTTAATTTAGAGGGTGGAAAGAAAGAGAAGTGAGAGTATGTATGATACAGTGCTTTAATTGCAAGATAGTGAAGTGATTCTTGATTTGGGTTTTGACTTTTGATAATGATAATGACTGCAGATGAGCTTGTTTGTAAGTCATGGTTATATGTTCATGAAAGATGTGTTGGAAGTTGGAACCATAGCAAAGAAGAGATCAGACACGGATACCGACCTATGTAGTCATGGTCGGTGATGGGTCGTCGGTGGCAATATTATAAGATTGCAATGTGCTGTACACGTGTATGTTTTTTTTCATATACTGAACAGTCTTGCACTGCATAGTATTTTTTTTAATTAAATATATTTAAAAAATAAAAGATATCACGAAAATAAACCCTTACTAAAATATGTGTTTGGCACTGTTTGGTAAAAAACAAAAAATGAAAAATTATAGTTATTTTCAAATAGAAAATTTTAATATATCTTAAAATAAAAATTATAAATAATAAAGATAAAATAACTTTAAAATCATGAAGAAACTAAAAATATTTTCAACACATTATAGTGCGTCAGTGTTTATAGGAGTGAATACTGTGCAAAAGCCAGGCTCTCCAGAAAATTAATTATAATCCCCATAATTTAGTGTAGTTTATATATTGATCCTTCATTTGGGCCCTCCAAAGATTATATATATATATATATATATATATATATATATATATATATATATAGGGGGGGTTCCCGGTATGCGACTGCGTCACCAGTGCTGGTGGCAACACCTCCGGCGTGAATCACATTATTGTTTGAAAAATTTTGTGCTGAAAGCCAAGCATGTGGTACTGATGCTTTTTTTTTTCTTGAGTTAATTACAGCTTAATCCTCATAATAATATAAAATGGATGAAAATGATCGAGTTATACATGGATAAAAAATATAAAATCTTAATATTCAACTTCCAAAAAGATTAATAACAAAAAAAAACTGATAAACAAAAAATTATCAATAACTCTAAAACGCGTGAGAAAGTATTATAGCTTTTCCATGTGTTTTTTTTTTTGTTTTTGTTTCTTTTTTTACTTTTTTTTACCCAAAATTGACTTCTTCTTTTTTTTTCTGTTTTTTTGTTTTTGTTTTTTTTTTAAATTATCTTACTAATTTTTTAAAATATTAAATTAGTTGAAAATTTAATTATGTAGTTTTTTCTTTAAAATATTGTGAATTGCTATAATATTTCTTTACATGATTTTTTATTTTTATTTTTATTTTCAAAATGATCTTTGTCGATTTTTTTTCTTCGTACTGAGCTCGTTGATAATTTAGTTTCGTAGTTTTTTTCAAAAAACAAAAACTATGGATTACTATAATGTTCCCCTAAATGATTTTTGTTTTGTTGCAATGTTTCCCCATTTATTTTTTCAATGTTGAGCTTGTTGAGAATTTACCTTTAGTTTTCTTCACATGTTTTTTTCCCATTTTTTTTTCAAAATTGTCTTTTTTTTGTTTTGTTTTTTCATAATTACTTTTGTTGATTTTATTTTTTTTATTATCGAGCTAGTTGAGAATTTAGTTTTTTAGTTTTTTTTCTTTAAAACATTGTGGATTGCTACAGTGTTTCCCCACATGGTTTTTTTAAATGAATTTTTTTTTCAGAATTATCTTTGTCGATTTTATTTTTTTCATATTAAGCTGATTGAGAATTTAACTTTGTAATTCTTTAAAACACCGTAGATTGCTACAATGTTTTCCCACATGATTTTTACTTTACTACAATGTTTCCCCACGTGTTTTTTTTATCGATTTTTTTTCAAAATTATCTTTAACGAAATTATTTTTTTCATACTGACTTTGTTGAGAATTTAGCTTTATAGTTTTTTTTCTTTAAAACACCGTTGATTGCTACAATGTTTCCTCACATGATTTTTTTGTTATGATTTTTTTCAAAATTATCTTTATTGGTTTTATTGTTTTTAATATTGGTTGAAAATTACAACTGTAGATTTTCTCATGAAATACTATAGATTACTACAGTGTTTCCCTACATGTTTTTTTTCCTTTTATTTTTTTTATATTTTTCAAAATTATTTTTATTGATTTTATTTTTTTAATACTGAGCTGGTTGAGAATTATAGTTGTATATTTCCTCACAAAACATTATAGATTGCTACAGTGTTTTCCTAAATGATTTTAATATTGAGCTGGTTGAGAATTTAGCTTTAACTTTCCCCACATGTTTTTTTTCCTATTTTGTTTTTGCTTTTTTTTCCAAAATTGTCTTTTTTTTCATTTTTTAATATTTTTCAGAATTGTTTTTGTCAATTTTATTCTTTTAATATTAAGCTAGTTAAGAATTTAGTTTTATAATTTTTTTCTTGAAAATATTATAGATTACAACAGTTTTTTTTCATATAATTTTTTTTATATAATGTTTTTTTATAAATCCATGATAACGTATAAAAAAACCACAAGCCTATGGCAATCCACGTACATTATAATATGTGCGGAATTTCAATTATTTTATTAAGAAATATCTCAATTCATTAGATTTTCTAATATTTTATAGAACAATTAAATCATAATATCATGGATTAATTTCTACCTCGTCACTCTTCTGATACCATCCAATTATAATATCTACCACCATCACCTATAAAATTGTTGTCATCATCACATCACAGTCATACCATCTCACGGTCATAATTAATCATAAATTAATGACGTGTAAATCACGTGTACGACTTGCAATTGGCTTAAGATTAGTGCAGCTTTCTTTATGCGATTTATTTTTTTATTTAATTTTTTTAATGTTTTGAATTTTTTTTTATTTTCTAATATCAAAAATAATTTTTTAAAAATAAAAAAATATTATTTTTATATATTATTAAATAAAAAAAAAAAACTGTAAGCAATCATAAATACAATCACAGCAGATCTCCGAAATCTCATGGTCCCAATGCTAACCAGAAGTCAAAGTATCTACAGTAACTCTCTTGATATAAACATACTAAATTCTGAATCTTTCGCGTAATTCATTGCAAAACTCAAAAACAGACTAGATAAAATGGCATCTACAAAACCTTGCAAGAACAAGG
>Ga0325404_1005303_pt1 | contig 13585 bp, 9 predicted proteins | sample PopdelMetagenome_18_FD_205664 | JGI IMG/M metagenome (GOLD analysis project Ga0325404, IMG submission 205664) | Populus deltoides microbial communities from Bellville, Georgia, United States - Xylem-Control-R1 | ecosystem: Host-associated > Plants > Phyllosphere > Stem > Wood/Secondary xylem... | reverse complement strand
TAATTAACTCTTGATAGTGCAGGTTCAGGTTAATATTTTCCAGTTTTTCAAGGGCTATTTAGAGGGTCGTAGCTATAGGAATGGTTGGCCAGAGATGCTGAAGCTGAAGGATTGGCCCCCATCAAATTTCTTTGAAGAATGTTTGCCAAGGCATGGTGCTGAGTATGTTTCTATGCTCCCCTTCAGTGAGTACACCCATCCAAAATCTGGCATTCTGAATATGGCTACAAAGCTTCCTGCTGTTTTGAAGCCAGACTTGGGGCCTAAAACTTACATAGCATATGGATTTGTGGAAGAACTTGGTAGAGGTGATTCAGTGACGAAACTGCATTGTGACATGTCTGACGCGGTAAGCAACATTTCTGTCTGATAACTTGTACTTGATGTTTATGTTTAAGGTATTTCTGTATATGTCCTGTCTTCCCAGTTTTGCATGCTATGAACAATCAAGGATTTTTACATGTGTGCTTTAGATTTGCATTCCCAACTTCTGTTCACTGAATTTTCCTGTTTGGAAGCAATTGCAATGTTGGATTGCAGGATGCAGCAATCATAGATGCCAGAATACCTGATGCATTTTTCACAGTGCTTTTTCATATATAGTTTTTTTCAAATGTTCTCCTTCAAGTTGAACATTTCTTAAACGCAATGCATGACCTATAAACAATTGAGGGTTTCGTATGCCTACTTTGGATTAGCATTTCAAGCTCCTGTTTATTGACTTATGTTCATTTGTGTGTTTTTTTCTGTTTGGAACCAATGGTAATGCTAGATTGTGTGATGTTCCAATCATAGCTGCTAGAATACCTGATGCATTTTTTCAGAATATTTTTCACATCAAGATTTTTTTGATGATTTTTCTAGCTGTCTACACACTTAGCTTTTTCTTTAATGTAGTGCATTACTGATCAAGGTCTTTGACCATGATATTTCATGCAGACTCTTTATGTGAATAGTCTGTGCTACTTAATGTCATAAATTCATACTGTCTAATGAATTTGCATTTAGGTCAATATACTTACTCATATGACTGAAGTGAAAGTTCCTCGATGGCAAAGCAAAATTATAAAAAAAATACAAAAGCAACATGAAGCTGAAGATATGAATCCGGTTTGTGGTGGGATACAGAAATTGACTCGTAAATCTGGAAGGAAGCCACGAAAAAGACAGCGGGAAGTTGAGAAAATGGATCCTGAATTATCTAAAAAAGATGAAAATATCGAGAGTGACTCCTCACTAGAGCGGTTGTATGTCCAGGAACAGAAACTGGAAGAACAAAAAAGCATGTGCCAAGAGTTGGGGGAATTTTATGGCATTGTGTGTGGGATAAGATGTTCTTCTTCAACTCAATCTGAGGTGACTGCTGATACCAATTTGCAGCCAGTTGCAAAAATGAATGCAAGGGTGCAAACATATGATACGAGCTCTGCTGATTTAAATGAAAGTGTGAACAGAGATTGTATTGAAAGAAACCGCACCTCAGAACTTGTATATGGTGGTGCTGTTTGGGACATTTTCCGTCGGCAGGATGTGCCCAAGTTAATTGAATACTTGAAGAGGCATCAGAAAGAATTTCGCCATGTCAGTAGCCTGCCTGTAAATACTGTACGTATCTTTGCCTGCTACAGTAATCATAACCAATATTATTTCCATTGACATCATTTTATTAATTTCACGTGCTGCACTTGCTTCAGGTTATTCATCCCATCCATGACCAAACCTTTTATCTAAGTGAGAAACACAAAAGGCAGCTGAAGGAGGAGTTCAGTAAGAAACTATTTTTCTGAATTAGCTGTTTAGTTATACGAAGGTGTCTTCAAGATTGTGGAACCGTATCTTCTTTGCAGATGTTGAACCTTGGACATTTGAGCAGCACCTTGGTGAGGCTGTTTTCATACCTGCAGGATGTCCTCATCAAGTGAGGAATAGACAGGTTTTGCTCTTCTTGCATTAAGCGTTTGTATTTATGATGATGAATATTTGTAGCTTCCCTTATTGGATATCTTATTCAATAGTCCAGTGATTGTATATGTTAGGTTTCAAGTCAAAATCATAAAGAGTGACATGTAGCCTCAGATGTATGAGCTTATCTATATATTACTAAAATTGATATGGATTTGCATTTTTAAATTTGAACGCTCAAAATTAATAGATCGAGGAAAGATTACAACCTGTAACGAGAAAGTCACATTAGATGTTTTCAGCATCTATGGTCAGGCTATCCTGGATGTTTTGATCTAGATTTTGTTGCACGCATGGCTAACACCATCTTACACTTGCTTTTTCCCAGTCATGCATAAAAGTGGCCCTTGATTTTGTATCCCCTGAGAATGTTCAAGAATGCATTCGGTTGACAGAGGAGTTTCGTTTGCTTCCAAAGACCCACAGAGCCAAGGAAGACAAATTGGAGGTGAATTTTCCCTAATGTAGTTATGCAACCTCCTTAAAATGCATGCGACAGTTGGTTTTCATTCTTTTTCTATGTCAAAAGCATTGTATGATTATAAAAGCTTAGGTCAGATGTTTTCTCCATGCTTTTGAATCCTTGATTCACATGGATGGTTAGCTTAGGTGTTTGTTAAATAAGCATATTTTGTCATATAGATAAATATGCATGCCTTGGGCTGGGAAAATAATCAAGCTTTAAATGCTCCAGTCCACTTCTAGCATACAGTTCCATGTATGGCTATCTTGATGATATGCTTAGCTAAATTGACTTTTAGCTGTGTATGTTTTATTCAATACTGCATACGTTTTGTCATCCTTCTCAAAAGAGATTGCTACTAAGTTGCATTTCATAATGGAAGCTTATCAATGCCATGCATGTGAATTTATGAATTATGTGTCCAATTTAAATGAGTTTTCTTCACTCCAAAAACACTTCCCATTTTTGTAGGTGAAAAAGATGGCACTATATGCTGCCAGCGCTGCTGTAACTGAAGCCAGAAATCTGACTTCTTGGGTAACTGAAGCCAAAAATCTGACTTCTTGAGTAAGACCAATTTTGCCATAGGCCTCATTAACTGTTGCCAACCCTTTTTTGTTTTGTTGCTGGGAAGCCATGATTTGGGAGATCAATATATTTTGTAGATGTCTTTCTTGCTATGTCCATTTGTCTACTGTAGTGAAATAAAGTATGCAGGTTTCTTAAGGCCTTGGTAGTTGCAAACTTTGATGTAAATTGAACCCGCTTTGACATTTTAAAATCTGACAGATTTAGGATCATATAGTAGAGAGATGTAATATTACAGTTACCCTAATAACCATGATAAAGTCAATTGAGTACATTGAAGCACAACACTACTGATGCAAAAATCTACGTAAAATGGTGCTATTTTGGAAAGGTGCTATGTAGTCTCAAAAAAGGAAAATGATATGCAGAAGATATAGATGACTCTTACTAAGCTATAGAATATGTTTCTTCCATCGTTGGATGGCTTTCATTGTGTGATAAAGACTGCAGTTCTTATATTATGGTAGTTGAACATTCAAGGTGCCAGTTTAAATCTATCATCAAGTTATTTGTATTTTTCAAAAGGGGGAGGGGGGCACCATTGAAGTTGAAGTTCAAAAAACTCCAACTGAAGAGAATGAAGAGACGTGGCTGCCTTCACAGAATAAACGAAGGCACCAAGCCATCATAACTGAGATACACAGACCTTCCAAGTTACACATCAGCTAGAGAGCTCAATGACCTTCCAAGTTCCAAGACCTTCCATACACAGACCTAGCATGTTTATATTAGTACAGTGACAAATAGTGATAAAGAGTCATCATATAACGTTGTTCATGATCTTTTTTGATGATGCAAGTGAAATTTTAACAAAAACACCGACCCAGCATTTTGAGGATGGCTTGATGCTGCAGTAGTAACACCTGTTTTGATGCGGTGAATATATCATCAGGTGGTTCTCTTTTTTCTCATCTACTATATGATATGTATTTTCTATAGTCTTGTACTAGTTCTGTCCATTTCATCAAATACAAACGTGAAAGCCCAAGAGCTTCATTTTAAATGAAGGTTGCTTTGTGTAGAAGATGATAGTTGTTGAATGTGTAGTCCCCCTTCTTCTTCGAGTTTGTTTGTCTTCGCCGTTTCGAAGTGTGGGTGCATTTTTCACTCCAATCATAGTTTCAAACGCGACATTGCCACAGGCAAATAATACCTCCTTTTTTGTGTGGTAGAATTGTAGGTCTAGTGGATGGATAAGTCCATCTTTTGGATACTGTAGAAAACAAGCCATCTATCACTTCAGAGGTTTGAACCCCTAGTGTTCAAGAGGGAGGGGGCATCCCTCTTATCACTGAGGCAGCATCTCCTCCAGTTCTTTCAAGTGGCATATATACATTTTCTAATCTTTTTTCACCTTCTCACTCTAGCTCATGAACACCACTCAAATCCATGAGTTATAAACACGCCGCCATCAAGGGTTTAGTGAGTTAATATAAAATAACATCATATCTATATTTTTTTAAATTAAAATAATATTGTTTGGAGAAAAAAAAATCAATTTATACCTTACTAAGTGTTGACCGCGGCAACTGGATTTGACCAGATCAATTCTCATCTAATTTGACATTAAACTCTACTAAGTCTATTAAGTTCACATGTCAAATTAAACCGGTTTTAATAACACCATTCAAATAGAATGAAATATATATTTTTAAAGATATATCTCAAACAACAATGATATTGTCACGTGAAAGTTTTAGTTTATAGTAATGAAATATAAGGAAGAATTATATGCTTGAGGAGCAAAATGGAATTGTTGGGATTACTCCCAACAGTACTTAGATTCAAGCAACTTGCAGAAAGATTGCAAGAGAAAAGAAAAAGGAAATCTGAATAAGCTGTTTCAATTCAAGAAATCGAAATTCCAAAAGGTGTAAAGGAAACATCATCCATTCTATCTTCATGAATCAAAGGATTATACTTTTCACCTAAAAGGTGGCGGTGGCAAAGAAGAAGATCTGGCAACTATATTATTTGATTAATTGACAGATACAAAGTCAAATCAACCAATTTTGTTTCACAGGGACTTATTTGCTGACTGGATAAAACTACAGGAGCTAAATTGATAGATTTCCCATAAATATATAAAGGTAAAATTACAAGCAGATAATCCTAGAAGGTATTTCCTTTTAGCCCAATCAATCTCCCCCTATTTCTCCTTTTAATTTTAAATTCTATTTATAATAACTACAAAAATTATTCACCAAAAAGAAAAAAAAAGAAAAAATCTCCACCTAGCCAAGATACCCAAAAAAATCTAAGACATGCCCATTTCAATTCACACCAAATTATCCAAATGCCCTCTATCAATTTCCAATCTTGACCACTCTACAAATCCTAATTTCCCCTTCTCTGTTGCCCCTTCATTTCTATCTTCTGCAGCAAAATTCTCCATATACATGATAATTTGAAAATCCAAAGCATACCCACTTCAATACACACCAAATTATCCAAAGTCCCTCTGCAAATTTCCAATCTTGACTATTCTACGAACCCTTAATTTCTGTACTCTCTTTAGCTTGATTTTCCCTAACTTTCCTGGGAAAGTTCCATCACCATGGCTTTTGCTGCAGTTAGATGCAAACCCACTAAAGTAACTGCTTCTCAATTCAGATACTTCATGTTCAATTACATGCATGTGGGCAGTCGCTTGTCTAGCTCTCACTGTGCTAAAAAAATTGCAACATGGGATGACCATTTTGCAAATACTCCTTATCACTTCACTTCTTTCAAGCCCGTTTCACTTCGTGGGGAATTTGTTGAAAAGAGTACTCAATTGTTGGAAAATATGAGAAGTAGTAGCAGTAGTTCTGATAGAAATTGGAGAGAGACAGTGAGTTGTAATAGTGGTGGCGGGTCTAATTATGGGGACCCACCAGAGGTGTGGCAACCACCTGGTGATGGTGTTGCAAAGATGAGGGTGAGTGATGGAGGCGGGGATTTCAAGGTATGGAGTAGAGGTGGGTCTGGTTCAAAGGATGGGTACTGGGGTGGGTCAAATCTGGGGAGTAGTTTTCCAACACCGAAAGAGATTTGTAAGGCACTTGATAACTTTGTTATTGGACAACGGAGAGCTAAGAAGGTGAGGTTTCTTTATTTTGGTTTGGCATTTAGTTATTTTTTTTTTGTTTTTGGAGTGATTTTTATGTTTGTGGAAGTGAAAAATGCATTGTTTTTGCTCTTAGATGCAATAGAAGTAGCTTTCAAATCAGTGCCACTGTAGTTTTGGTTATGGCGGCTAAAAATTGAGTTTGAAGTAGTTTAGGAATTAAAAGGCTGTCTTTGGATTTGTTTTGTCTGTGCCATTGTAGTTTTGGTTATGGTGGCTAAAAATGAGTTTGAAGTAGTTTTGGAAGAAAAAGGCTGTCTTTGGATTGTTTAATATCTTTCATTAGTTCGAGTTTTACATGTCATATTTTGTTCATGCTTCCTTGCTTTAATGGAATTTCTTGAGACAGCCTTTTATGGGGCAATGGTCATGGCAATATAAAAAGGATACATGTTGCCATTACTGTCATTTTTTTTTTAAAGTGAAGAAGGGAAAACTATCTGTATTTTGAATTTTGTCTTATTGTTTATAGGAGTTCAGTATGCATGTATACAATGGACAACCCATTTGCACTCCTATGCTTGCATGCCATTTTGTGTCATTTCAGTATTGTCTACGTCCTTCTCTTCTCTTTTTCTAATTTTGTTCCTTGAACAGGTGCTCTCAGTTGCTGTTTACAATCATTACAAGAGAATCTATCTAGAGTCTGTTAAAAAATGGTTAGTTTTATTCCTTAGACCGCCTTGTGTGTTTGGCCTTAGTTTCATTGGTAGCTCCAGAGCTAGTGAATAGCAGCGAACTGTAATGACAATAGAGGTTTTATTTGATAAGAAACTAACCTTTTCTATATTCCTGAGAAAGAAGGGAGAAAAGAAAACAAACATATAATCTTCTTGTTTGCGATCTTATGTGTTGATTAGGTCAACATCATAGTATGCACACAAGCTGCAACAGTATTCGATATGTGCAATTAACATTATCAATTGAATGACTCCATTTTCGTACTGTTTATTGTCTTCTTTTCAATTCTATAAAAAAGTGTCATTGTTGCATCTTTTCTTCCTTTTCCCAGTCACATTTACGAAATGGTTTCTATGTACTCCCCTTGCCTTTGGCCATGGCTTGTACCAGACTTCACCATACAATAAGCAAGGTATCAAACTTGACTATCCTCTTTGGGGACATTGGTGCTGGACAGTCTATAGGATCATGGGGTCAGTACTTGATAGCCAGGTCATGTTTTGTACAGACATGAGCTGTAATGTAGTTATTCATCATGCTTATTATGAGAGTGTCTGATTTAACATGCTTAGCACAACTTGGGGAGTTAGGTGCGACCCAGATTCAGGTCTGATTTAACATGCTTAGTACAACTTGGGGAGTTAGGTGTGACAAAAATTCAGCTAATGAAAAAGCAGATACAACTCATGTTGGTTTCCATGTACTCCCCTTGCCGTTGGCCATGGCATGTACCAGACCTTTTACCATACAATAAGCAAGTTATCAAACTTGACTATCCCCTTTGGGGACATTAGTGCTGGATAGTCTATTGGATCATGGGGTCAGTACTAGATAGCTAGGTCATGTTTTGTGCCGACATGAATTGTAATTTTTTTAATTCATTATGCTTGTTATGAGAACTATCTGATTTAACATGCTTGGTACAACGTGGGGAGTTAGGTCCAACACAGATTCAGGCAATGAAAAAGCAGATATCATGGATGATGACGGAGTTGAACTTGAGAAAAGTAACATTCTTCTAATGGGGCCAACAGGTTCAGGTAATTTGTCACTAACCATATTCTGATTGTTCAATGTTCTTGAACACTGCTTTTTTTATGTCGCAAGAATTGATTTGTAGTCACTTCTAAATGGTAATAGTAACAAGGTCTGAGGAGAAACCTAGCAATCTAGAGTTGTTCTTGTGCTATGATTTTTCTTCTCTGTTCATGTGTTTACATGTTATATTGACTGATAATATCTGTTATAGACGATGGTCCTACATGCATGGATAAAGGTCAATAGCTACTGATGATTATTCTGGTCATGGAAACTTGTGTCAAGGTTTTAATTGTGCTTCTTTTTGTGATGTTGTTTTAATTTTTTTCTCAATTGACGCCAAAGGTTTGACTGAACGTTAAAAGAAAGATGCTTTTATTCTTTTTCCACTCCTTTTTACTACAGAAGAATTAGTACTGCTTCCTTCAATGTTCCTTTGGTCTTGTTTTCATCCTAAATATAAATTGTGGGATAAAATAGAATTTCTATTAAATTGATTGTTTTAGACACTGTTAGTTACTGGTCTCACTTTACCGTTTTTGATTCATTTCAAGGACAGGGAAGACATTACTTGCCAAAACCTTGGCACGGTTTGTGAATGTTCCCTTCGTTATTGCAGATGCAACTACTTTGACTCAGGCAAGTTGGTGATTTCCATTACTTTAGTTGTTGACCTTTTATGAACTTTATTTCTTACTTTTTTCTCTCAACTTCAAATGGATTTTATTAGATGGTTGAACAGCTATGCAATAAGCAGCTAAGTTTGATTCTGTTGAGGGATGGTCATTAGAATTTCTTTTGTTAGAAGCTTGCTTATCATATAAGGTTTTCTTTAAAAGTTAATTCATTTACCCAACTCACATCCAGATTAGCTGTGTACTGCTAAGTATTCTGCCTCAGCATGTATGTTTCTGGATTGGTGCAAAAAACTACATTAATTTTGATGCTTTTGAAATCAAATGGGCACATTTCTTTAGAGAGACAAGCACGATCATATTGCTTTTACATCTGAGATAGGATGTTCATGTTTGGTTTTTTCTCTGTTTTGTGTTTTTTTTTTCACATTAGTTGCTAATGTATGCGTATTAGAAAATCTTGTTAGGGAAGGTGATTAAGTTTCCATGAAATGTTATGTGCAGGCAGGATATGTTGGGGAGGATGTGGAGTCAATATTATACAAACTACTGACGGTGAGTTCTCAAAAAACCTCATTTATATTCTGTTTCAAGGACCTCTGCATGGGAAAAGCTGTTACCCTTCATCGTTATAAATGCCCAGTGCCATTTTGGTTGTGTTTCATTGACCTGTTGCTTGCCTGGCTTGTCTTAGATTCTTAGCCTACTCTCTCAAAACTTATGAACTGGTATCCTTGTGATTTTCTGATTCAATGTGGATATATGCTAAACTGTCTTGGTATATGGTTTTGATTTTGCCTGAGACTGATTTTCATATTTTAACTGTTTTTTTCTTCATTGGGAGAGGGAAAAATTGAGCATTCTTTGTATGAGCAATCGTTATTGCTTATGGTCCTTTGATCCCTGGCAACTAAAAATTTCTGCTTGGAAAAATACATATCATGATATAGTTGGCACTTGATGATTATAAACTTCTTTTTGCTTAGCATGTTTAAATTTTAAGTGGAGCATCAGTACCAAAAAGATGGCTCTGCTGCACCACTTGTACTCTGTATTATCTTGCCTGCTGTGAATGAACAAGTAACCATTTCCTTTCTTCATATCTCAGGCTGCTGACTATAATGTGGCAGCTGCTCAGCAGGGCATCATTTACATTGATGAAATTGACAAGATCACGAAAAAGGTTATGTCTACCATTTTACCATCAATATTTTCATCTTTATTTCTTTTCCTTCAAAAATTATGTTCGCCTTTTAACATAATTTCTACATCTTCCGCCTTTTCATTAAGCAGGCTGAGAGTGTTAACATTAGCAGAGATGTGTCAGGAGAGGGTGTTCAGCAAGCATTATTGAAAATGCTTGAAGGAACAGTAAGTGTTTCTGCCAACAGTTGTTGGAAAAGATTGATTAAGAATCACTTTATAACTCTATCAGCACAATTCTATTACCATGTTGCTAAGGAATTAGTTAGATGATCCATCTGTACCCTTAGTTATTATACATGGAAAGATTTGCTTGTTGTAGTGTTAACTTTTATTTGGTTATCTTTTTACAATCGTATGTTTACAGCCATGGTTTTTTTCCGATGTAGATAGTCAATGTTCCAGAGAAGGGAGCTCGGAAGCATCCTAGAGGTGACAATATTCAGGTAGATACCACATCGCATGGTTTGTAACACATGCATCTGACTGGTTCATGAATTATCTACATAATATTATGCATGTGTTTTGTTAACCTTAAAATTCCTGACAACTATAGACATGGTCAAGTCTTTATGTGACCCTGAAAAGTGAGCTGCTGCAGTTGCATTTTTTCTTGATATTTTATAATCCATTTTTTTAACAGATCGACACCAAGGATATTCTTTTTATATGTGGTGGTGCCTTTATTGATTTGGAGAAGACCATTTCTGAGAGGTTTTACATACACACTATTTTTTTTTTTTTTTGTGGTAAAATATATGAATCCTTTCTTGGAAAGGGAAATTTAAGTGAATATTTATGGCAGGCGCCAAGATTCTTCTATAGGGTTTGGTGCACCAGTGCGCGCAAACATGAGGACAGGTGGTGTTACGAGTACTGCTGTGACATCATCTTTATTGGAGACTGTAAGTGAAAACTGGTCTTCAATTAGCAACAGCTTTTATGGTTCCCCTTTTGTTTTTTTATGCAACTACCAGTGTTTGTCTTTGCTACTAACAGCTTTTAGATAATCACATGTTATATGAACTGAAATCTTTACCAGGCTGAAAGCAGCGATCTTGTTTCGTATGGTTTGATACCTGAATTTGTTGGAAGATTTCCCATCCTTGTCAGTTTAGCAGCTCTCACTGAGGATCAACTTGTCCAGGTATATATAGTTGAAATGTTCTGTCTGATAAATTCAATATATGTTTTCTTCTCTTTGATGATTCTACGTTTCTGATTGAATTGTGAATTTCTTCTCTTTAATGATTCTATGTTTCTGATTGAATCATGGAGTGATTTGAAATTGTTTGATTTCGTGGATTACAATCCTAGACTTCAACCCTGTACCATTGTTTGCATTTAAACCAGCTTGGTGGAAATGAAGTAATTGATGTACTTGGTCTAAATATGCTTGTAAAAAGTTTTATTGTTGTTTATTTGGTCTTCTCTGTCACTCCTCACTGGAAATAATGTCCTGTAGGTTCTGACAGAACCAAAGAATGCCCTTGGGAAGCAATATAAGAAGTTGTTCCAAATGAATGATGTAAGTGTTCTTCCCAAGACACCCTCTTTTTTAGATGCTTTCTTGGTGAAACCTTGTAGTTTTAATGAATTTGTTGGTTATTCTCTTTCAATTTGCTAGGCCAGTAAGCATCTTTAGTTTTAAAGCCATCTAATTCATTTCCCCCCCTCAGGTCAAGCTACATGTCACGGAAAATGCTTTGAGATCAATTGCTAGAAAAGCAATAACCAAAAATACTGGGGCTCGGGCCTTGCGGTCCATATTAGAGAACATCTTGATGGATTCCATGTATGAGGTATAGCATTTCTTGCCCCAGTGTATTTTTTTTTTTTAAATTCCCAATTCTAGTCCAAAGTTTATATTATGAGAAGAAGCCTCCCTCGGTATATTTGAAAGATGGACTTATAATCGTATTTAAGTCTCTTCCAGTTCCGAGCTTCTTCCTTTTGGATTGACCTGCTGTAAACCGAATTTATTGGATTCGTCCATGTGCCAATGGCTCATGAGGCACTTACCTCCAATCCTGAGGTGGTCCAGGTTAATATGCCATTATCTTTGCATTGATGAGAAGGGAGTTCATCCACGGGGTGGGGTAAGTATAACTTTCTCAAGGGCCAATGGAAAAAGAAAGAGCCAGACAGAATAAAAACCTCATAGATGATTGGCAACAACACTATTTTACCACGAGGTGTCCTGGTTTTTGCATTTAGGTTAGGCATCCCCAGGCTTAATCTTACTAAGTGTCCTGTGAGAACCTGAAACAAAGCTCTGAACACTTTTGGTTCAACTTGATTGTGCTGTTTATTAACTGTGGATGCCTCTGCTATCTGATAATTCAGAAAATGGTAGCTAAATTGACATTTTCAGATAATTCAATATCTGCCTCTTAAATTGTGCAGATTCCTGATGTTAGAACGGGGGATGATATTATAGATGCCGTTGTAGTTGATGAAGTGGCTATTGGATCTGAGGAACGCAGCGTTGGAGCCAAAATCCTCTATGGAAGGGGTGCGTTGGATCACTATCTTTCCAAAGAAAAATTAAAGTGTTCCAAGGTGCATATTAATCTCTTTGCATGCATCCCTAGAAAATAATCCTTCTTCATGATCCTTGTCCATAATGTTTTTGGCTAATCGGTTGATCTCTTAACATAGAAAACCATGGAGGGTTCTGATGGAGAACCAGAGGTGGAATCAGAGCTTCCTTCGATAGTTGCCAGCATGTAATTTACTGGTGAATGGTATTTGTAGCCTCTTCCCACCACATCGCTGTACATAATAAGCTCACATTAATTTAATAAATTTAAATTCTGTATACGTGTTATAATTCCTCAAAAACTGTGCAGTTGCCCAACCACTGTGTTCAGAATTTTAATATTTTGTACTATATATACAAATCAGCCGAAGATGATCAAGTTGTCCCATCCCATTTCTCAGCATGATTTTCTGGGAGAATTAAATTATTGCTCTGACACTTTCAGTTGTTTTTATATTGCTTGCTTAAGACCAACATTATTTGCTGCATAGAACTTGCCATAGGATTGTGGTTAAAGTTCTCAGCAAATCTTTTGTGGCAGGTCCTACAACTGTGGGGTGTCCCTCATCACCTCCGACTCCATAAAATAGGAGGCATGTTCAAGCAGTATAGATTTATTGATGTTTTTACCTGCACAATTCAATCAGCACCTATGCTCTATGACCTTTGATAGGGCAGAGCTGCACTTTTGACAATAGGTAATCCACATATAGAGTTACTTTTTAGGAACTTTTGATGCTTGAACAATTTGACATTTTCTGAGCTTGTCTTTCTTTTATCCTAATGATAAATCAAGCATTATTGAGTCAAAACCTTCAAGGAAAATGGAAATTGGAGGAAAGTAGGTCTCCGATATCTTTTTGATGACTTGTATTGTTATCTATATCGATCGATTGCGTAAGGCACGATTGATCGATTGTGCAAGGCGTAAGGCACGCGGTAGCAACAAAACTGGGGAAAGTATACAGAAAATACAATTCTTTTCTGTCAACGTATTGCTGAGTTCAACACTATGCAAGAAAGAAAGCAAAACATCCTGACATCAGTTCTGCCATTTGGAAGTGAGACTGCAGGTTCCAATAGACTGCAGGTTCCAACAGAACCGGGAAAAGTATACAGAAAAGACAGTTCTTTTCTGTCAGCTTATTGCTGAGTTCAACATTATGCAAGAAAGAAAGCAAAACATCCTGACATCAGTTCTGCCATTTGGAAGTGAGACTGCAGGTTCCAATTATCAGTAGTTGATCTATTCAGAACTTTACTTGATATTTGTTAAAAAAAATATCAAAACAACACAACCATGGTTAAAAGAACAAACCAAACCATGTGGCATCATTAAACACCATGATCATATAAAGTTATAT
>Ga0325404_1005302_pt1 | contig 13586 bp, 11 predicted proteins | sample PopdelMetagenome_18_FD_205664 | JGI IMG/M metagenome (GOLD analysis project Ga0325404, IMG submission 205664) | Populus deltoides microbial communities from Bellville, Georgia, United States - Xylem-Control-R1 | ecosystem: Host-associated > Plants > Phyllosphere > Stem > Wood/Secondary xylem... | reverse complement strand
GTGGCAAAGCAAGAAGTGGAGGTGGTTCCTGCAACTACAGCTGATGACATTGCTGGTGCCTCCTACCCAAAGAGCAAGCAAGAGTACCGGTGTATGTGCTGGAGTCCTAGCTAGTAAAATTGGCAGCCCTTGTTGAAGCTCGTGGACAGAAAATTGCATAAGCTGATAGCCTTCTAGTGGCAGTGGTATTGGCACTTGGCATGTGTGGCCCTGGTGGGAGCTACAGGAGCGCCTTCACGACACGCGCCTTTCTTTTCTAAACCATGCTGCTTCACCATCACTGTAAGGAATGGAAAGCACAACCATGTCCCTTATTTATACCTTCATATATTTATTTTTCGCGTCAACTATTCAGTTTTCTGCTTAAATTATGAGTTATCTTATTGAGGCGAAATTTTTAACCAAGATAAAACATATCAATATAATCTAGATAAAATTTTAGTATGATTTAATAGTTGGATCGGAAGTTTTGTTTTTTAATATAAAAATAGTTAATTTATGACTTTTCATAAAGAATTCAAAATTTTTTATTCAATCTTTACATAAATTATGTCAATTACCTTTAAAAAACCCTTAAATTTTCAACATTTATTTATTTATCAGATTTATTACTATTTTAAAACAACATTACCAATTTTTAATCGGTGCTTGCACATTTATTCATGTCTTTTTGTTGTATTATCCTTTTTTATAATTTATTTTTTATTGCCTCATTTCTTATAATCATTTTCTCATTTTCCCTTATTATTTTATGTATTGAAACGTGTTACTAGTTTCACCATTATTATAAATTCTAAATTAAAATTTATTTTATGAAGGTCATCTCTTCCATTATACATCATAATTATTGTTATTATCTTAATTTATCTATTCTTTCTTATCCCGGTTTCCATCACTCTTCGAAGTCTTACTATTTTTAGTTCTACATTTACACGAGGGTTTACATTCTCCTCTCATTGAGAAATTTCATCATTGAAATTTAAATCTCGGTTTATTCCTGATATCAAATTAAAGTTGTTTATATCTATTTCACTCTCATTATTTCCTTTCAACCATGTTTCATATATGTACCATTTCCCGTACATCCCGTTGTTAGACTTTGAAGTTTCATCTTTTTAGGATCCTCACTTTAGTTTTTTTCTTTATGATCTTAACTATGATATTCATCTTTGATTCTTTATACTTATATAATACTAATTTATCTAGTTCATTCACTTTCTCATTATTATAAAATCCTTCTTTTCATCCTTGCATGCTATTAAGAACAACCATCATTATATGGCTTCCTAACCTTAATTTCCTTTTATTTCATTACCTTCTTAACAAATACATTCAATTTACTACAAACAAATATTTTTGATATTGAAATTATACTATCACAAAGGCTACACATATTATTATAGTATTGATCACATCATTATTAAATAGTTAGCACTAGATTAGTCATCATTTATCCACTCATATCATTTGTTCTCCTTTTACAAGTTTATTGAATCTTGTTTAGGAGCTTTGATACCAATTGTAATACTTTGTAAATTATACACGTAAAAATAATTTCATTGAGCCTGAAAACTCAAAAAACTATGGTAATATATATATATATATATATATATATATATATATATATATATATATATATAATACAAGACTATTACGGTTTAATCCTTACACTTTGATCTCCGTTCATTAAGCTAGAGTACAAGGAATCGAACAACCTGCAAACATAGTGTTCATTATAATTTTTACTTTTCAATTCTTAGGGAGTCAATATATATTGAAAATCAATTATAATTTGATAATCGAAAACTTAGTATACATATTATTTCTTTATTAACATATACATATGCCACACTCATCAACTTATCATTTTTATCTTCATTGTTTACGTCCAATCAATTATTTGAAATCATTCTCAACTTCGTTGTTTACATCCAATCTATTATTTGAACCCTTCACATTGAATTTATATAGATATATTCTATACCCTTATCATGTCATCGAATAAACAATTTTTTTTTCTACCCACATGCTAATAGGCAACATTATCCATATAAAAATAAACACGACAGAGACTCATTCTTTTACAAACATAAATGATATTATATATTTTTCAGTGATTTGACTTTTACACTTAACAATTTAAAATTCTCATTATTCATACCCATGGTCATTTAGCGCTGACTTGTCTTATGATGGTTGATTTTAGTTGCATTATTACCATTTTTAACTTGTCATATTATATCGGCACCATTACCTCATCATTAACATAGTTGCACCCTACTGAGTAAAAACATATTCAAAGTTTATTTCACCTTTCAACTTAGTTTTTCATTGCATCACATGATTGGAATATTATTACATTTCTTTTTCTTTATATACTCATGTTTTAAAAATTTTAAACAACCATTACTTCTGATATACACAACCTTTGTCAATTTGTCCTTTTTTTATCATATATTCTTATAATAGTTCCTCCCTCTTCAGGAACTATACAAGGTTTTCCCCAAATAGCCCCAAGTTATGTCACATAAGTCATTTTAATCATTTTTTATATTTACTTGAATACATTATCACATTAAATAACAAATTTTTCTATACAAAAAAAAAATTCATTCAATACAACCCTACTTTATACTTTATTTGACTTCCCAAATCCCTTTTTATCTCCAAGCAATCCTTAATGTGATAACATCATTTTACTCATTATACTGGTCATCCTCTTTATCACTATTTGAATTTGCTAAATTATCTACCCTTCCATGTATATTTCTTAGGTGATACAATCTTTGTTTTTATCCTTCATAAAGGTTAGCCATTAATCAATTCAATGATCTATATAATGAACTCAATCATAAACTTCTTATTAATCTAATACTCAATTCCATAATTTACCACTTTTATTAATCTAGTGCTCATATCTAAAAATGAGTTTTACAATTTTAGCTATAATTAAAACACTAGATAATGTTTTGGGTTGGTTAGGCTAAATCGACCAGAATTAGATAATTTTTAATCTTTTATTGGAATTGCTGTTGAGTTATGGTTTTGACATTGGAATATATAAGAATGAATATGAATATGAAAATGTGTAAGAGTATTAGATGTTAAGGATTTTTCTTGTGATTGGTTTGAAAATAATAGTTAAATAAAAATTATATGAAGTTGTGATGTTGATTGTATTATTGATGAAAATTGAATCCTTTGAGGTACAAGAGAGGCTGTGGGGACTAGACAATGGCATGGAGTGGCAACACATGCATATATTCTAGGTGGGTGCTCGACACCTTGTCTTTTTAGAAATTAAATATAATTTTTAATTATGAAATTCAAAATTACTATGCTATAATATGATTATGAGTTGATATTGTATTTGATGAGACTATGTGCTAATGAGATTGTAAATTGGATTGGATACAATAAAAGTTTGTGTTAATGTGATTGTGAGTTGGATGAACATGGTAAATATTTGGAATGAAATGAAGTTGTGTGTGGGAAACATTATGAAACAGTTAAATTAAGTATATGATAAGTGTTGTGACGTGCACGACGTCGAATGACGGAGCTGTCTCCTGGAATTGAAGGGGTTTTGGGTTTAATCATAAAGTTATGATTAAAGGGTTCAAAAGTCATCACCTAGTATTATGGTCGTTAGAAAACCTTTTGGTCTGCGAGAGTCTGGGTAAGGGGACAAGTTGTGCAAGGAAAAGACGTATCACCCCTAGTGCATCCTACCTATGGTAAGCTAAATTGTTGATTGATTATTAATCTAAGACACATTTTTATTTGTCGGTCCCATTTATAGTTCAAAGCAGATCTCCCTTTGTGAGGAAGTCACTACTTTATTAGATTGAATCCTAATCGTTCTAAGGTCCTAATTTTAGCATTGCATTTATTTTCTATTTTATTTTTAATACTCGAGGGTATACTTTACAGTGTAATTTTATACTCATAAATATTAAAGTCTTCAGTTAAATCCTAACACTCCAATTAAAAGACTAATTGTTGTGGATTTTTGATATTTTGGTCAAACCCTAATGGATAATTATAAACCGGTTACGATATCCATTTTGCATTTATAAAACATGATAAAATATTTTTTGTGTTTTTAAAATGAGGGATTTTTTTAATGTTTTTGGATTTTTTGAAATTGTGGAGGAAAATCAAATATTTTTAATACTGGGTATGTCTTATAATATAAGTCTATAACCTAATATTAGACAAAATTATTGGAAAAACACGCGATAGACCCACAAATAATTTCAAAATGGTATTTGAAATTTTTTGAATTTTTTTGGCTTTTTATTAGGCTTGTTTGTTTAAACATTAAAATAAAGACAAACTAAAAACTAAAAGAAACACATTAAGGTGTGTTTGACAAACACTTTCTTAGTCTAAGGGGCTGGGCTAATCGGGCTCGAGACCTAATCCCAGTTCGGTTGGGTCGGGTCGAATGAAGGCCAAATAATTTCTTTTTTTTAAAAAAAAAAGATAAGTTGGGTTGAGGGTCCAACCTACACAACTTAGTCACTGGCCCAACCCAATGACTAAGTTGTGTAGTAAGCTACAGAACTTGAATTAGAATTCATATTCTTGGTTGTCATTGCTGGGAGGTTCGATGTGAGAATGATGGAGACTTTGGTGGAAGAACTGACAGTTGGCGAGACTGTTGGAGAGATAACCGGTGCTTTTATTACTGCTATAAAGAAGAAACTCTTCTACTGATACTGTTGTTCGTGGATGAAGTGGAGGAGGGGAGGTGGTGAAGGAGATGTACAATTGTTGGTGTAAGAGGCTGATGTTGGTGAAGGAAAAAATGATAGGGAGATGGTTTGGTGGTGAAGAGAAAATGTGGGAAGGTTGAGTTGAAAGGGACAAAAAAAATGGTGTAATTAATGGTTTTTTTTTGCTCTCTCTTCACTACTGATTTCTTTTTCTATAATGCATGAAATTCACCCTTATTTATAGGGAATGAAAGTAGATCCTTAATTCAAATGGAGAAGATCCCAACTATTGGACAAAATTCATCATCACAAGTTGTGAAATTTGGCTGCAAAGGATAATCGGGTTAACCTCTTTGGGTGGGTGTCGAGGTAGCTATGAAGGTGATCAGTTGGCAAGAATTACACTAGGGTGTAGTACGGTGTCAAGCCATGAGAGTAATGTCTGATTTGTCCTGTTTGGTGGAGAGATGAGGCAATAAATGCCATTGAAAAGTAGTCACCCAAGCAGACTTTCGGGTACAAAAGGTTGTAGATGATGAATAGCGGCCAGACGACAAGTCGTTCGACACCTTTCTTTTTATTTATTTTTTTATTGGTCAAAACAACGTCGTTTTGTACAAAACAAACTGTGTTGGTTAAAATGCACCGTTTTATTTAAATAAAACGACGTCATTTTGATACCTTTAGGGTTTTAATGAGGGATTTGACTAAAAATCAATTTAGTCATTTGTCTTTTGATTTCTTTTAATTGCATCCCTAATTAACTTCAAACTTTTAATTTTATTCAATTTTACCCTTATCAAACTCAAATATCAACCATGAAGTTCAATGCCTTTACATTTTGATCCTTGGTTTTGAATTTATACAAATTGATCCTCAATTGACAATTTAACTTTCAATTTACTTCAAATTCACCTCTGTTTTCAACCAAATTAAGTCCTTAATGTTTAATGCCTTTTTAAAAAAGATCATTGGTTGTGAATTTCTTCAATTTGACCCTTAATTGACTCTATACTTTGATTTTCTTGCAATTTTATCATTAATTTCAATCAATTGACTTTGTAAAAATTAAGTTTGGTCCTTTAAAACTCCAATATTCTCAATTAAGCTCAAATTGGGCTTCCAAACTTATTTTTTCATGAATTAACTCCTTAATAAAATTAATTTGACCCTTTAAAAGTATAATTACATCCTTAGACCTAATTGAGTTTTTTAATTTAACCCAAATTATCATAATTAAACCTTTAATTTGGCTTATGATTAAATCAAATTGACTTATTAAAAATCTAATTAAGTCCCCAAACTTACTTTTTATGCGGATTCATCCAATAATAATTTAATTTGACTATGAATTTGCATTGTCTCTTCGGTCTTGGGTACAATGGGGTACGATTGGGCTCCGAATTTTGTCCAAAACTTTAGCTTGATTCCTCTATATATTTGAAACCCTTTTTAATCTGCTTTTAATAAGTTGCCATTTTTTTATTGTTATTATTTTGATTTTTGATTTTTTTTATTTTTAAAAGGAAAAAAGTTAATTAGGGGGCAACTCAAAAATAGGTTATAACAATAAGTATGGAATGATACTTAGTGGTTGAAGTGTTGATAATGGGGCCAATGCTTTAATAGGCTATGTTGTAGAACTAGTAACCTGGTAATGGGGCTAACACCCATTAATGTGTTATATTTGGAAACTAGTTACCTAGTAATGAGTTATGTTGTGAAACTAGTAACTCGGTAATGGGGCTAATGCTCGATAATAAGCTATGTTGTAGAAATAGTTACCCGGTAATGGGGCTAGTACCCGAAAATAGGCTAGTGGCATCAGTTCGTTTGATGATTGGAATGTGTAATTTGATTTAAATGGACTTGTGGAGTTAATATTGTCTAGATGACCAACTTGTCGGACTGTTAATGAAATTTTGGGTGAAACCCAACTGTTAAATAATAGTTGTAAATTATTGAATTAAGTACTGAATTAATAAGAATTTTATGATTCAGTTTGTAACATAGATTGTTAAATTGATTAATACATAACCTTTCTGAAGCATAAAGACAAAGATTGTATCACTTGGGAGAATGCATGAAAAGATAGATAATTTAGCAAATTCAAAAAGTAATAAGAAGGATGACCACTATGATAAGGAAGATGATGTTATCACATCAAGGACGACTTGGAGATAAAAAGGGATTAAGTGCATATCTGTGTTAGGAAGTTAAATAAAGTATAAAGCAGGGTTGTATTGTATGGATTTTTTTTAATAGAAAAAATTGTGATTATTATGATAATATAATCAAGTGGATATAAAATTAATTAAAATGACTTGTGTGGTATAACTTGAGGCTATTTAGGGATAACCTTATCTGGTTCTTGAAGGGGGAGGAACTGTTATAAGAATATATGACAGAAAAAGGACAAATGGACAAAGGTCGCAGATTGAAGAAAGTAATGGTTGTTCAAAATTTTTAAAACATGAGTTTATAAATAAAAAGAAATGTAATAATATTTCAATCATGTGATGCAATGGACAACTAACCTGAAAGGTGAAATAAACCTTGAATATATTTTTACTCAATAGGGTGCAAATATTTTAATGATATGGTATGCAAATATATTAACAACAGGGTAATGGTGCTGATATTATATAGCAAGTAAAAAATGATGATAATGCAATTGAAATCAAGTGTCATAAAACAAATCAGCGTTAAATGACCAAGTGTATGAAGAACAAGAATTTTAAATTGTTAAGTGTAAAACTTGAATCACTGAAAAATATATGATATCATTTATGTTTGTCAAGGAATGAGTCTTCTGATGAAAGTTGAACAGTTTAGAGATTTGTAAGGCTCTTGATAATCGTCAAAATAATATTTTTCTACTCTTGGAATAATACTAATGTTGACATATATATACACAGGATTGCAGGTTTTAATTTAGAAACAAAGCTGAGATTACGCCTAATATTTACACTGCATTTATATTGAGGATTGTTTGTTGTTACAAGCTTGATGTTAGGCTTATATGACGGTTTCATGATTCTGTGCAGAAGCTAAGGAATCATATACTTGATCTACGATGATTTTCTTCATACGCTCTCGCAAAATGGATGAGCTATCATCTAAGCCAATATTGAGCAGTAGATAATGCAGATGTTGTCGTGACAACGACTTGGTTAATAGATTTGCTAGCTGATCGTGAGTATTGACATTATGGACATTAACAATATTCTTCTCCATATCACGTACAAAATGGAGGTCAATCTGAATATGTTTCATCCATGAATGCTGAATTGGATTAAAACTGAGGTGTGTGGCTCCCAGGTTATCACACAGTAGTCGTTAGCAGCTAGCAGTCATGGTGGAGCGTTGATTGGCAGAAAAAGTTCTTTGAATAGGGACAACAACCATACAGTTTCAGATGTAGCAGTGGCGAGAGCACGATACTCAGTTTTAGTTGACAATCGGGCGACTATGCGTTGTTTTTTTTTTAAATTTGACCCAAGAAAGGTAATGTAAGTTGAAGTTGAAGTGCGATCATCATAATTCCCAGCCCATTCAACATCAACAAAGGTGATAACGACAAAGGATGATTGATGATTAATGTGAATGCCAAGGAAAATCATTTTTTTCAAGTAACAGAACAGACTTTTTGCAGCTGCCTAGTAAGTGACTGTGGGTTGATGCATAAACTGTGATAATTTATTAACAACAAAGCAAATATCAAGACGGGTAAGGGACATATATTATAACCACCGATTATACTTCGAAATTTAGTGCTATTGCAGTGAGCTGTTCCATCATTAATCTTCAGTTGTATTGTAGTGGACATAGGAGAGGATACATCCTTAACACCTTACATGTTGGTTTTGGAGAGAAGATCTCGTATGTATTTGTGTTGAGATAGAAACAACCCAGTTGTTGTTAGTATGACATCCAATCCCAGAAAGTAATGAAGAGTGCCCATATTCTTTAAGGAGAATTGAATGCCAAGATTATGAATCACATGAGTTAGAAATTATGAATTACTTCCAGTGATGACCAGATCATCGACATAGACCAATAAATATAACACAAAACAGTTTCATTGTGATAGATGAATAATAAAGGATTAACTTTTGATTTTTGAAATCCCAGATTCATAATAGCCAATAACAGAGCAGAGTACCAAGCACGAGGTGTCTGCTTAAGTCTATAAATTGCCTTGTTTAGCCTGTAGACATGATGTGGATTAGTTGCATCTTGGAACCCTAGTGGTTTGTGTCATGTACACGGTTTCATGCAGTTTCTCATGTAGAAAAGCATTATTAACATCTAGTTGCCTTAATGACCAGCCTTTCATGACAGTCATGGTGAGAACGGTTCTGATGGTGACATGTTTTACAATAAGGCTAAATGTTTCACTATAGCCCAATCCAGATCATTGATCATATCCTTTTACAACCAGTCGTGCTTTAAACAGAGCTATAGAACCATCATATTTTCTTTTAACCCGATAAACCCATTTACACCCCACGGGTTTGCAATCAGAAGGTGGCGGTACCAGTTCCCATGTACCATGTCTCATGAGAGCTGTGACTTCCTTAGATATTACTATCCTCTAGTGTGTCTCACGTAGAGCCTGTCCCACACAAGTTGGTTAAACAGTGTTGGGAAGGGGGTGTTTTATGGTGGTGTGAACCTGTTTGGGTTTATAGATATTATTCATTGATCTGGTGACCATTAAGTGAGTACGGGTAGATGCAGGGTTCGGGGTATGATGGGATAAGGAAGGGGAATCTACACAGAGGACTGATGATGATGGGTGACAAGGAACATGCAGCTGAGATTGGGATGGCATAAGATTATTGAAAACAGAGCATTCTGGAAGTGAAGCTATAGATGTGAGATTACGGGAATTAAAAAAGAAATAGGGAGATTCATTACTTGAGGATACGGTTAGAATGAGTGCCCTTGCTGAAGTCATTGGTAGAGGCTCAGGAGGTGATGATGAATCACCATGGATAAAGGAGGCACTTGTTGGGCGGGAGATGGATATTTGGCTGAAAGAGAGACCATTTTTGTTTTGTTTTCATTGAAGAGAACATAACAGGAGTGATATAATTTGTTAGTCGGGGGATCAAGATAGTTGTAGGCATTTTGAGTTAATGAGTAGCCAACAAAAATACAAGGAATAGATTTTGGTTGTAACTTGTTTATGTTATATGGCTGGGTGAGAAGGAAACAAAGACAATCAAATCTTTTTAGCTTGTGATAATTTGGAGGTTGTGTAAATAAAATTTCAAATGGGGATTTATAATGAAAGAGAGGTGTGGGATGACGGTTAATGAGGTATGCGGCAGTGAAAAAAACATAGGGCCAATATTGTAGCAAGAGAGAGGCATTATGTAATAGTGTAAGATCAGTTTCTACTAAATGACGATGACGTTGCTCAGAAACACCATTTTTTTACGGTGTATGAGGGGTTATGGTGTAATGGCCTTTACATAAATTTCTTAACTTGACATTCTTGAGCTATCATAATGGCCCTTAATTTTCCATGTATTATTTTTCTCAAATCTACTTAACTTCTATATCATGTGGTGCTGTCATTACATGATTTTTCCTTTCATGTACATTACCTATAATGACTTCCATCATATTATCCTTGGGTTAACCGAAAATCCATTAGACCATTTATACTTTTACTATCTATCATTCATTCATATAACGAGGTCTTAATAAACTAGCCTCTACTCATATGGTTAATTAGATCAGACAATGTCAATCATTAGTTATCATTGATGCTATTAGTCTCCACATCATGATAGACTAATCGAATAATGTCAGTCATTAGTAACCATTGATGCTATTAGTCTCCACACAATGTCATACTAATCAAACTATGTTTGTCATCAGTAACCATCGATGCCATTAGTCTCCACATAGTGCTAGACTAATCAAACAATGTTGATCATCAGTTACCACTAATGCCATTAGTCTCCACACAGTGGAAGACAAATGAAACATCACTCTTAAACCTTTCATACCAAGTTCTCCATACATTCTTGGTAACATACCCAACAAATCATCCCATTTAAACCAAAATCTTATTCATCATAACAACTTATATATTTACTACGTTACCCTAACCCAAAACCTATCATTCTCACCTCATTCTTTACTCAATACCTTTTTGTATTTACACTTATACAATTTCTCTGTCTTGAATCTAGACATAAATCACGATATTGCATTTTTATTATCCTTTTTTAATTCATGCATAATCATTTTTCTTTGTATGCTTACTTTTACAACCAAGTATTGCAATACTACCTATTCAAAATGCCTAAATTTTGACTACCAGGTATGACGTTTCCTTTTTGAAATCTAACGCTCATATTGCGAATACACAATTTCACATTTCATTTCTATAAATCGATACTTTTTTTCACTTCCACTAACATACCTTATCTATACCATTTCAGTTACAACCTTTATCATCATGTTTTGACTTTTCACATTAAACACCCATGCAAGTATTTCCTTCCAATAACTCGTATCATAACTAACACATACTTTGGATTTTCTAATATTCATTAACTTGTTCTTCTCACAAAACAATTATTTCATTATTCATAAACAACACTAAAAGAAATAATAATTACTCAAATGATATTTGAAATTTCTGAGAGTCGAATTGCTGGACACCTACCTAGAGCCTGAGTATGTCTCGGCGCTCCAATTTGTTCTTTAACTCTAGCAGCTTCTCATGTATCAAGATTACAATCCATCATAACCACATCAATATGACCTAGAGATCTTATTTTGAATCTCATTTAACTCATGTTTATAAATCAATAACAAAGTAACTTATAGGATTTAATGTTCGCCCTTACTTTTCAAATATCATAATCATCTTTAAGGGTCCAAAACTACTATTTACTTAAGGTTTCAAATATCATAATCATCTTTAAGGGTCCAAATCTACTATTTACTTAAGGTATGTTCCTTTATTCATATAATAATGCATAACCAAACATTCAAACACATAAGCTAACATTGATGCACCTGAATTTAACCGATTTTTATACTTAACATACCCTTCTTTTCTTTTATATATATATATATATATATATATATATAAGTTCATTAACCTTATCTGTTTTACCCAAGTTATATCACTATGTAACCTTGGTCGTTAGCACACTTTCATTTAGTACGATGATTCCTATCATTATTTTTTTCTTCTAGTAATAGCCAAAAATTAACATTTATATTTTTAAAGACATTCATTCCAATTTCATCATTCTAAAATCGTTTTAATGGGTTTGAATTCAAGTTTTAACACAATTTAAAACAATGAATTGTATGGAAACTCATTTTCCTACTTTTATCTCCATCCATGTGATCTAAACTTGTCAAGTTTCCCCACCTTTTGACTTCCTTCCAATTTATTTCTAATTTACCAACATTAATACCCTCGCATACACTTTAACAACATATTTTATTTGACAACATATTTTAACAATATTACAATTCCTTTTTTGTCTTTTTTTGGTTGTGTGTTTGTTCATGTGAGGTCAGGTATTTTAGTGTTGGCGTTACATTTTAGTGGAGAGGGTAACAAAAAAACAAAAACAGCGTGAAATGGTAAAAGATGTTAAAAAGGACGGTTGGATTCTTAAGAGAAATGAGTAAACCCTAATCTGTTTGATTGAATGAGGTTTGTTTTGTTTTGTGTTTTCAGTTTGCGATTATCGATTTTGTAATGTAACGGATTGATTGCCTCTTGTTTCTTTTCATTGGTTTCTCTTTTGGGTTTAAGAATGAAGTGTCTACTTGCCTCTGTTATTAATTAAGGTGCTGATGCTCCTAATTTTATTTGGATTGAGATGGGTTTATCGCATATCAAGCCTATTTTTGAAAATGAAGTGTCCGTCGTTCTTCTGTAATATTTACTATTTCCCTGTGTATGAAGCCGACAGATATGTTGTCTAACTTCTCTCCGTTTAATCATGTCATATTTGTTGGTTTTAATAATTTTTTTTGTTTTTTTTTTAAGAATGTAATAAAAGTCATAGACTGCTTTTGCATTTGTAGTGTTAGTATTTCGCATCAGAAATCTGATGCTTGGGATGTCAACCTGGGTGCTTAAATGTCAATAGCTCATGGTGCTGTGCATGTCATTTGCTTGTTTTCGTAGCCAGTTAAAGGTAATCCAATCTTATGAATAAGGTTTTAACTCTATTTTATGAAGTGAATACCAGTAGGGTTTTTAAGAACATCTAGCTGTATGTTAGATTATGTCAATCTTGCATTTCAAGAGCAGATTGCGTGGTACATTAGGAGATGAGGGATGTTAGGGAATTGGCATTTGAAATATGAAGGAAAAATGTCCTGTTGGAAATAGAAAAGATAGACCATAGATGATGCAGATGAATATTTGCAAAGTTTGGATTGTTGTTAAGAACAATTATGAGGTAAAACACATTCAAGCCTTAGCATGCCATTCCTTCTTTTTTTTATTTTTTTCTATTTTCTCCTCCTCCATTGGCACACAAGAGGCTTTTGTTATGTGCTGCGTGGTCTTTTCATGCTGCAAGTGTGAAAATTCGTTGTTCCTGGTGAGGATTGACATAAGGCAAGCATGGTCCTATCCAGGTTATACTGTTTTCTAAAACAATGTAAATACGAGTATTCATATGGATTTGGCTTTTGGAAGTTGGAAAATGTTCTAGCTTGTCAGGAACTTAATGTGTTTAATGTGTAGCAATTTGTAAGCAGGAGGTCAGTATGTATGCTCCATTTACTCGTGTATTATTGCGTGTTTGGTACTTTGACAGAACATGTGTTACAGTTTAAAGCATTAGTTGAGAACTTTCCAGC
>Ga0325404_1005301_pt1 | contig 13588 bp, 9 predicted proteins | sample PopdelMetagenome_18_FD_205664 | JGI IMG/M metagenome (GOLD analysis project Ga0325404, IMG submission 205664) | Populus deltoides microbial communities from Bellville, Georgia, United States - Xylem-Control-R1 | ecosystem: Host-associated > Plants > Phyllosphere > Stem > Wood/Secondary xylem... | reverse complement strand
TAAGATTAGGATAATTTTATAAAACATAAATTAAAAAAGTATAAAGCCTAATTCATAATATATTTTACATTGAATAATAAAATTGATATTGAAAAGATATATTGGTTATAAAAAACTATGTAAAGGTAAAAAAGAAAACATTACTGTAATGAATAATATTTTATAAAAAGATTTATAATAAAACACTCCTTCTTGGTTTTTTTAAATTTTAATTTGTTAATGTAGGTAAATAGTTTTCTTAAAAATAATGTCTGGTAAATATTTTCAAGGGTATTTGAAAGTGAGTTTTAACATGTTTTTTTCGTTAAAATTTTATTTTTTTGCTTTAAATTATTTTTTAAAAATTAATTTAATGTTAAAAATAAATTTTAAAAATAAAAAAATATTATTTAAATAAAAAACAACTTTAAAAAATAAGTTTTATAACCTTTTCAAATATTCTCTGCATTGGAAGGGAAGGCGCCATGAAAGCAAAAAAGAAGAGCGGTAACAATTAGATCTGGAGCCCCCTGATCAAACATTCAAAAACCACTTTGCAAATCGGACGGCTGAAAACGCTCTATCAAAGCCAAACACAGCTGGGAGCACCCAATCAACAGCAGTAGCGCAAGAAAAGTCAACAAACACACGAGCCACCCAACAACGTTAACAAATTAAAATAAATGATAAATAATAGTAGTAATCTAAAAAATACAAGAGCAAAGAGTAAGAGCCCTTTTATTTTACTTTACTCCTCCCAAAAAGATTTTATTTTCCTACATCTCTCCCTCTGTTTTTTAGATTTTCTCTCTGTTCGATCCTTGACTCGACCTTTCTCAACTCGCTCAAACTCAGTCTCTCTTCACGTCAACTTCCCCTCCAAACCAATTACACCTCGAAGACGTTGTCGATTCGGGGAAGCTAGGGTTTCGGGTTCTTTTGCAATTTTTTGAAGCTTCTGATTGGTGAATCGTTCGAATTTCGTGGACATGGAGCTGTTTTGTTGTGTTTGGAAGTTTCTGAGATCGTGTGGTAGCTAGAAAGTCGAATTAGGGTTTCTGTTTTTGGATGCAAAATTGGGGGTTTTGTTTTGCTAACCGTGTTCAATTTCATGGCGCAAGTATAAATTTAGGGTTTTTAGGGGTCATTCTGGTATTGAAGTTAGGGTTCTGGTCGTTTATCATACTAAGTTGCTAAATTCGAAGTGTTCTTATTCACTTTGATTGCTGGGGCGTATAATCGATAATTGAAAGTTCAGAGCTTTTTGTGGAGAATTTAGAGCGAACGAAGTGCTGTATTGAAAATTAGGGTTTCTGTTGTAAATTAAGCAAATTCGTGGGCTTTGAAATGCTTTGGTTTGGTTTAGAAGTTAAATTGGGTAGTGGATAAGATAGTATTGAAGATTTAGGGTGTAGACTGTTGTATGAGAACTGAAGTGGGTGGAGTTTAATAACTCGGAAGTAAGAAATGTTTTATTCACAGTTTATTTTGGCCAAGAAAGGGCCTTTGGGTACAATTTGGATAGCTGCTCATCTGGAGAGGAAGCTTCGGAAGAATCAGGTCGCTGATACTGATATTGGTGTCTCTGTAGGTTAGTTTTTATCTACCTTTGTACAATATTTACTTTCAATTTGTTTGATTTCTTTCGAGAAAGAAATGATACCACGACGCTCTAATGACTGATGAAGTGGAACACCACTGTTCCACGGGGTTTGTTGTTTTGCTATATTTAATTTCCTTCTGGGATGTACCTGTATTTTTTTCCGGACAGTTGGAGCATATAGTGATATTTTGAGTTGCCTGTATCTACGAGTAAAATGAAAATGACGTTATCTCTCATTTACCAAAGTTTTCTTTAGTTGTTGTAGCAGTAATAATTTTATTTACTCAGATTATTCGTGATCTGGTCATCTGTCTTATTAGGTTATTAGTCGATCTCCTGCCGTCTTTATATTTCTATCGCTTTGTGACCATTGACATTAAATTGCAATTATTGCTAGAACTGGCTTTGCCTTTTGTTTTTTGTTTTACTAACTAGTTAAGCAAGATGTTTTTTGGGACACCACCTCTTGAACACATGTAATATGCTTGAAGGAAACCAAAACCTTCCAATCTACTTGCTATCTAAAAGCAGAAATTAATGAAGGAAAATGTAGTATTATTTCTGTCCTAGTTCCATTGCACTGCTTAAAAATTCTTCTGACTGAGAAAGGGGCCATCCTCCACTTCAATTACTATTATTGCTCTTCATTCAAATCAATCAAAATAGAGTACGAGGAAGAAAACTCCAAAGCTACCTCTTTTTTCATGGATACAACTTTGTGTTGCCAGCTTTCCAAAAGAAACCAAACCAAAACCACCATGAACAAAAGCAGAAATTTTAGCCTGAAGCTTCATTGCCACATTGCAATGAATCAACAATAACATGTTCCTCTTCTTGAACGTAGTACATAATTGATTTGATTTATCATCGTTGATATACATGGAAACGTAAACATTACTAAAAGGATCTCCCCCGTGGTAATTGTGATCCACGGGAAGTAAAATAGTTGATTTATCATCCTCTTCTTGAACGGATTTGCTAACAAGCTGTTACGAGCCAATGGGATCCTTCGTTATCGGTGAAAATTATCTTTTTTGTTCAATTCCTATTACATTGAGCATACTTTGGATAGGGTAACTCACTTGGAAAATAAGAATGGTGTTTGATGTAGAGGAACCAGCATGGTTAGTTCTTTCCTTGATCTGGGATGATTGTTAATTGTCGGGCCTTTTGTATTCAAATAGAAAGTGCCGCTGTAATTTATGCTGATTGAATAAATGTATCAATTCTATAGCATTAGAGAATTATGTGAACCTGCAAGCATTGAGTATATTTTAATCCTAGGCTAGTGGTAGATGCGTGTCGAAAGTTAAGTTGTGTCCATCTGTTACAAGTAAACATTGAAATTCAGAGCAGTTATATGAGTTGGAGCATTTGTGTACTCTTTGATGCGGTTTGTATTTGTTGTCCGTTGATTGTCTCATATATGGCACATTGATGCTTAGTTGTTCATTATCCTTCATTCCATGTTCATGCTTATCTTCTGGTACCATCATAGTCGGAGATTCATTTGAATGGATTTGATAAATTTCGATTTGGCTTCTCACTGCTTCCTGTTTTTTTGATTATTCACTCTTTCTTGGCTCATGTATCTTCTGTTTTTGAGCAGATTCAATTCTTTTTCCCGACGTACCAATTGCACTGAGATTGTCTAGCCATCTTCTGCTTGGTGTGGTGAGGATATATTCTAGAAAGGTGAGTTACCTTTTTGATGATTGCAGTGAGGCTTTGCTCAAGGTAAAGCAAGCTTTCCGCTCCACTGCTGTTGATTTACCACCAGAAGAATCAACTGCCCCATATCACTCCATCACCTTGCCAGAGACTTTTGATCTTGATGATTTTGAGCTTCCAGACAATGATATTTTTCAAGGGTTAGTTCCAAAACATCCAAATAATGTTGATTACTGAAGCTAATCTGTTATAGATCATGGTTTACTTTTGTAGTTCAAAAGAGCTCCAGATACATGCTGATCTGGCGAAGATCTGGAGCTGATTTTTTTGCTTGTGGGTTCATTCTTAAAAGGGTCCAACCATTATATGCACTGGTCTTTATCCAGTAATTGTTAGATGCCTGACAATCTAAGTTTTTCAAGTTACTGCATGGCCTGTTCTGCTGGACTAATTATATGGCTTGATTTTTTTTTTTTGGTACTTGTATGGTAATGTATTGCTGCAAACTTCTGATGATTGTAGAAGATTCTGGAGAATTTCAAAGTGTTCATTTTCCCTGTCTATTGATTGAATATAGGTCTGAATCATAATATGTCAATTTCCTGCTAGGAACCTATGCCCTTTTTATCTGGATATTGACACAGCACTTTATTGCAGCAACTATGTTGATCATCACATTAGTGCAAGGGAGCAGATTACCCTCCAAGACACAATGGATGGTGTTGTTTACTCCACATCACAATTTGGATTGGATGGTTAGTGTATGCCTTTGCAAGTCATGGGAATATTGCATTTAATTTTATAGAGATGGCTATGCACTTAATGGATTTCTGATATATTTTGGGGTTGCTTTCAGAGCGGTTTGGTGACGGTGACACTTCTCATGTTGATTTGGACCTTGAAGAGGTAATTTTCTTCTGCTTGCGTCTATATATCTTTGCAAGATGGCTTGGAATCTACATTGAATTGCAATTTGGTCAATATGGTTTTACAGTTTTACTGGTATTTAGTGATTGTAGATATGTTCAACCATATTTTTAAATTAGGAACCCTCATATGTGCCACATGCATGGGTGCGCCACTCTGCATCTATGCATGAGATTTTCTCAATACCTCCTATCATCCATTTTTTTTATGGTGTTGGATAAATCTGTTTCATACTCCACTAGCTCGCTTTATTGTATTATGTGATTTCTAAATTTTCTTTCATGGTTTGCTTATAAACAGGACCTGTTCCTAGACAAGGTTGCAGCTCCAAGGTCTGATGAAGTTTCAGAGTATGGATTTCTACAACTTTGCTATCTGATTCCTTTTCAAACCTTTCATGTGATTGTGTGTTCATTTGTTCACATACTTTCAAACTCCAATTTGTTTTATTCATTTTTTGGATGGCGGGGAGATACTATTTGAAAGACAGCCTTGTGCTTGTCCCATAGATAGATGTTTTTTCAGATTGCAGTTACCAAATGCTAATATTTTGAGTGTTATATTAATAAATGCAAATTAGAATTCATTTTCAAGTACGTGATTGAGCATAATTCGTATTCATATTATTTATACATGGACTATGTTTTGTTATCTTTGGTCAAGTCTTTGTGCCCAATAGTAATGTCATTATAGCTGCAGTTAATTTGGTGAGAGCACAATGCACATAAATGGAGATATTAATAAATTGCTCTGTTGCTGGATGAGTGTATCATTTGTGTGTACTTTAGTTTGCATAGACACCCCTCAAGGCAAACTGTCACAGATAGGATACTAACCTTTTATCTAAAAATTGCTCTTTTATATGCATATTGCTGAATTTAGTGTTTGTAGTCTAGAGTATAAGCATATGATGTTGTGGTTTTAATGAGGTTTTAATGGTTGCATTTGGTTAAGATAAAGGAAATAGATAGCTTGCATGTAATGTATGCCTGGCTCAACATCCACTCCATAATAAATAGTCCATCACAAGGCTATTATTATTATTGTGGGTAATTAGTGATTGTTGATTCATGGAATCATTTACAATGTGCAAAGTTTGAAAATATAAGTTCATAGAATATGTGTGGATAGTTAACCTGGTGATTGATTCATAATATCAACCCCCTTTTTGCAGGCTGAGTCTTCAGACGTCTGCTGAGCCATTGGAACCAAAAGTAGAGGAAGATCATGACGTGATTGGAACTGCAGAAGCCATGCCAGTGAATGGTACTAGAAACAAGGTTGATATGGAAATCCGAAATATGTTCTCTTACCTCTAGTAGTCACTTATTCCCTTCACCCAATACTTTTTTTTCCTCTTAATGTGGTCCATTGATTTTTGTTAATGTAATTTGTTGAATTTATCATTTTTCTTGGAAGTGGGAGGATAATTTTAGCTGATGAAAATGGTTTACCCTTGTGAGCAGATGGTAAGTCAAGCTTCAAATTCTGAATCTCTGGACTATGCTCAGGCTCCTTCCACTCCTGGGTTAGTAGAAGAGTCAAACTTGTCCAGTGTTCAGGATGGTCTAGCCTGTGATGATCATTTAAAATCAGAAGATAACAATTTGACCGATGGCATAGAGCGCACTGGAAATGCTTCCAGTAAGCCAAATCATCACAGGGATGACACAATGAATTTGTCTTTGGGCAATCATTTAAACTGTGATACTGTTGTGTGCATACCTGCTGAGGAGAATGGCTGCCTTTCTGGTGATTTGGAAATCAATCAAGCAGAGTCACCAGGAGAGTTACTATCTACCACAGTGAATATAGATTGTTTAGCAGCAGATGGGGCGGTTTGTGCATTAGATGAATCAGACAATGTAGAAGTGATAAATAACGTTGTCTGCAATGGTGAGGTCACTGTGCCCTCTGTCGATAAAATCAATGGGGAGTGCAGAGAATCCACAGGAGTCAGGTTACATGAACCAGATAATCTTGAAATTGCTAATGCTGTGGAAGACTTGAGCTCACTCGGAAAAGCTGTAGATGCGAATACTGGCTGTCCATTGGAATTGGCTGGTGCCCCAGAGGGTGATGCTCAAGCTCACCAAGGGCCAGAGGATCCTGATTCTTTGAGCAAAGATGTTGATGGAGAAAAGACACACAATGGTGTGCTCCGTGCATGCAATTCCTACATGAGTGGACCTGATTCATCATTTCATGGGATTAATAATGATGATTTTCAGCTTCCACCTGAAACACAAGGTCTTGCACCATGTTCATTGGAGATGTCCAGTGGGGAGGAAGCATTCCATGCTTCTGGAATTTCCACTAAGGTGCAAGGTTTGTTCTACAAGCTATATGAATGAACTTTGAGTAAATTGTTGTGCAAGGTGTTGTTTGAATCTTCTGTACATGTTACAAGCTATACTTTTTAATGTTTAATGGATCTCTTACCCTTGCAGGTGAAAAATGCCATGTGACTGATGTTATACAATCAATGGAAAATCAGATATCTGAACTCAATTTACCTGTAGAAATTCAAGCAGATGGTGGGAAGCAAGACGAGCAACCAGACAATACATTCCCTAGTGATAATCAGTTGGAGAACTTGAATAGTTCCTTGACTTCTGAATTGCCTACACCTGAAAAGTTGCTTTCTGTACCTCAAGGCCTTCTTGATAAGCCAAATGATTTGCTGGTTGAGTCAACTCCAGTCGAAGAAATTGTAGATGGGGGTGACAGAAGCAGTGCTGGAACCAACATTACTGGAAAAAAGCGTAGTTTTACAGAAAGTTCACTAACTGTGCAGAGTTTAAATTCAGTTGATTCTTTTGGTGTCTCTAGATCAAAGAGGACCGTGGATTCCATTCCTGATGATGATGACTTGCTATCTTCTATATTAGGTATATGGTTCTTGATGCCTCTTAGAATGCCATGCTGTAACATGACTCATGAGCTGTGCATATATAACAAGAAAAAAGGTTCATTGGACTTGCTTTGAGAAAAGGTGACTTTTATAAATATGTGGGTATGTTTGACCTTGCATATTGTTTTTTCAGTTGGAAGAAGATCTTCAGTTCTGAAAGTGAAAACTACTCCACCTGCACCTGAAGTGGCATCAATGAAACGTGCCCGGTCTGCATCTCGTCCTAGTGCCATGAAGAGGAAGGTGCTTATGGATGATTCAATGGTCTTGCATGGCGAGTATGACTTTTTTTTTCATTTCACTCTTGTTTTCATAAGTTACCTGTTGTCAACTGCTATTTGTAGTAGTAAATATCTATACTTGGTTTAAGAGTCTGGCAGTAAAGCAAGCCTCTCTTGCATGTCAAACTATTGAACTAATAAAATAGGAAAATTCTGCTAGCTATTGTCTTTTACAAGCCCTTTCCCCCATCCTTGTTGACCCATACAATTTATACACTTAAATTAAGTATGTTGCTTCTGCTGTTTCTTGAAAGAGTCTCTTCTATCTACCTGTTGCATAAGCTCATTGTCTTTGCAGTTCAATGATCCCTTTAGCTTTGTTGAACAACTCTGACTCCCTTTGATATAGTTGCATGAAGATGGGTTACCCATTAGGCTTAATATAGCTTTGTGCTTTTGTCTACCGGGCTTCAGTGGCAGTATATGCTATAATTTGTTTTGAGAAATGGTGCTTGGTGGTTCAGTCTTTCAGCACCCAAGTATTTTTCTGACCCTGACTTGCATAATCAATGAGTTTAAGAATATAAATTTCAATCATGCACTAAATATTTGGGTGTCCTAGAATTCTTATCATCTGTTAAATACTGCTGATGGTTTTCCATTTCCCCCCTGTCAAGTACTATACGCCAACAGTTAACTAATACTGAAGACATACGTCGCATACGAAAGAAAGCTCCGTGCACACGCACTGAGATTTTAATGATTCAGAGACAATCCTTAGATGAAGAAATTTTCAGTGAACCAGTATTGACCGGTGAGTGCATTTTGCAAAATCTTCAGCATGCTTGGTTGCTGTAATTTATTTATTGGTTTAAATTGTAATGACTTGTTCTGTCTGATTATGTCCTGGCTTTAGTTATAACAATCAATGTGACTCTCCTATTAACTTTGAGAGCTCTTATAGTCCCACAGTACACAATTTAGGAACATCTTTTCATGTTGTACCAATCGAAGTTGAATAACCATGACATCCCCTCTATATATTTTCAACAGAAGAATGTTACAACAGAATCTAGTTGTATTTCATGAGTGGTATGATTGCCCCCCCCTTTTTTTTGTCTTTCAGCTTGTGCTATGAGTTTCACTTGATTCACTCCCAGCTTGTGACTATGCAGGCTAAATTTCGGTGGACATGAATTTTTTTTATAACCTCTGGTTTTCTTGCCTGTCTTTAAATTATGCATACTTCATTTGATTTTATTGTTATTCATGCAACCAAATTTCATTTGCTTATGAAGATACAAACTGATTAAATTTTGGTCTTTCAGGTATGTCGGCAGAGCTGACATGTTTGCACGGTGAAACATTTGATTTGAGTAGAATAGAGATTGATGTCAATGATGATAACAATGCTTCTGTAGTGGCAAAGGATTCTAGTAGACCAGCTGTTGCTCAAGTTAATGAATTGGAAGCAAGCACTGAGCCTGTTATTTGCAGAAAAGATGTTGATAGACAACCTGCTGAGAATCTCATTTGGACCGAGAAGCAAGGGCAAATGAGTGCTATTGTTGATTTTTCTGATTACAGATCTTCAGAACATGGAATATTGGGGGAAATAACTGAAATGGAAGTTGATAAAGGGAACATGGAAGTTACAGATGCTGCAAACCACACTGCTATTCTGCATTTTGATGGATCGCACACTGAACTGATTTCTGGAGATGCTGGTGACATGGTGGATGGGTTGGCTCTCATGGATGGCTTTACTGGCACAGATGGTTCTCTGCAGATGGATACATCAATTCTGCCATCGGATATGATGGATACTCAAGTATTTGGGGAGGTTGATTTAAGGGATGTGAGTGATGGAAAAACACTTGATGACATTGAAGTTCTAAAACATCATAAACAAAATATTGTTGCAGTTGAAACTGAATCAAGGGAAGGGGAACTTTTGTTGGAAGAAAGCAAAGCTGGCGCTCCAGCAGAAATCAGAGTAGATTTTCAGGCTGATGGTTCTGCACCTGCTGATGATGCAGACACATTGCTTGCAAATATATCTTCAGAGATTGGTGGATGCATTAACCTCACTTCTGTAAATGTTGACCGAACTCAGGATGATGTTGAAAATGACAAGCTAGGGGATGGTAATGAAGATGGGGGCCTAGCCATGAGCTCAGGGCATGTTGACAAGGACCGAGATTCTAATCATCTATGTAATGAAGAATTAATGATGAACCCTACATTTCCTGTAGGATCTGATACGGACTTCAAAAATGCTTCTCTAAATGGTGGAGATTATCCTGTTTCTCGAGAAGCTGATCCACAGAGAATTGTGGATGCTGAAATGGCTTATGCTGACCATCCTGCTGTAAGTTAAACTCCTGATATCATTTTTGTTCTGATTTTCTCTTGTAAGGCATCTTTATTAGAAATCATTTCTCTGTCATCTAGGTGCTTTTTACGTTTTTCTTTTTTCATTTCTTCTTTTTTTTGTCTTTTTTTCTTGTGCCTGCTTTTGTAACTGTAAAACATGATTTGGCATCCAGGTGCGTCTAAATTTGTACCTTTTTTTGCACACTTAGTTTTTCCCTTGTCGAACAATATTAGGGAACACAGTCTATTCTGTTGTTAATGAACTTGATATGTTATTTTTTTTTTTTTCCTGTTGGAAATTTGTCTAGCTGTTTCTGATTCTTTATTTATTTTTTTATTTTTTCAATAAGAGATGTTTAGCAGTTAGCAAACAGGGAAGTCACAAAGTATGACGCACAAGTAAGAAGCCATGTGTAATAGCTTGGCATGCTTTAATTTTTTGCCTTCCCTTAAATGTGTCGCAGTTTGCTTCAAAAGCCAATTTGTATTTGGCATCACTTTGTCCTAGCATGGAATTATAATATGGTTATGGAGTCTCATATTATTATTGGATGACTAGAATCTCTTGTAAATAATTCCAGCATAGGCTAAATAGATTGTCTGATGGTGCAGGATCTTCAAGATGTTGCATTGGCAAATGATACAGGTCAGCTTCTCTTTCATATTTTAATGAAGTATTTGCAAACCTAGATAATTGTGTTTCTTTCATCATGAACAGTCATATATATAGTAAATACTTGAACATGTTTGGTGCTTGACATTCTTTTTGTAGAGTAAAATATCTAAAACTTAATGTTCAAGAAATCTCTGCCTCATTTTTTAGTGTTTGGTAAATTATCAGCAAACATCATTTATGTAGGAATATTAAATTTCAAATTTAGTTGCAAAGAGCCATTCTCGACAGTGATGCAGGCATGGAGAACATGCCAAAAAAAAAAAAAGATTCACAGATTTGAGGAATTCAGAATTATGATTTAGATTTGATAAGGAGCTTATTTGGTTCATTACAGTGTTTTAGGTCCTAACAGAATCATAGTTTTGTTTTTATCCAAGCCAATTAACGGCTGATTCTTTGTGTCTATAGTTTCATAATTTGTTGATATTTTCTGCATCCATCAACTTTGCTTGAAATAGGCTATAGCAGGTGTTTAGGTATCACTTTTGGGTTTTGCGATTCAATAGTCTCTTTGGCCTTCCTGTGTTAGTCAATGGCATGAATATTTTTTGGCTTAGGACAGTGAACTGATTTTCTTTTTGAAGAATTCTCTCCTGCTTGCATGTGCTATTTGGTGGAGTTTCTGTTTTTAATGGTGGTTTGCCTTTTTTCTTTTCAGAATTTTTGAATGTAGATGATGATGAGATGGGTGGAAATGATGATGATGGCATACCAGGTCCTGAAGATGCTCGCCTTCTTGACAATAGTGGATGGTCTTCCCGCACCAGGTGTGTGTGGATCATGTGGGCTGGGTTCTTGCTGGATGATATGGAAACAGAGTTTTGTCTGTGTGTGCATGCGTGTGAATCTGTTTGTTGGTGTGCATTCATATAGGATCTAGGACAAGGATTTCCATTGGCATGCTGGGCGTGCATACTTTCCTGTTGTGCATGGTATTTGAGATCATGCCTAGATATTATGTGGTCAAAATGATAGGTATATGATATCTGCCTGATTAATGTGTTGAAATTTTGCCCTCCCCTTCCTTTCTTTTTTGGCACTTCATCTGTGGGTCTGTAGGGTAGTGTAAAGCAGTATACTGTAGCGGAGATTGCCTTATCTTTCAATCTCTATCCAAAGCGGTTCTTTTTCCCCCAAAGCTTCTCTGGGTTGCTTTACAGAGTGGTGATGGTTTTTAGCAAGTTTTGGTATATGAGTGGCATATTTGAGGAAACACGATGGCATTGCAAACTTGGGATGTTAGTTGAAAGCTTTGAATTATTTGCATTGTCATCTCTGCTATGATAATTATCACTTAATAGTGTACAATTTAATACTATCTTCGCCTCCTCCACTATAAAGAGTGAACAGACTATTTATTTGTTGTAGAGCTGTCAAGATATCGCAAGATGTTCCCTGGTTATGATAATCAGGATCATTATGAGCTTAGACAATGTTCTCCCTTTTAATCCTTGTAATTTTATATTAAAAATACTGGCTGTGGAGATTCTTTGTTTTTGTCTTCAATGCAGTCTTTAATATGTTTTGTGCATTTCTAATTAAAAATTAGGTTGAATGATTACTGATAAATTGCGGATACTCTCTTTTGTAGAGCTGTTGCCAAGTACCTTCAGACTATATTTGATAATGAAGGTGGAAATGGAAGGAAGGTCATTTCAGTGGACAACCTTCTGGCTGGTAAAACTCGGAAGGAGGCATCAAGAATGTTCTTTGAAACTTTGGTATGTGTTGCACACTTGGGTTGTGTTGAACGCCATATTGTGTTTTGAAGATCTGTTAAGGACATAAATATTTCTTTCAAGTTGAAAAATAGGTGTTGAATGGGTTTGAAGGGGATTTGCATAATTTTGATGTGGCAAGGACTTGTTAGTATAGACAGTGGGAAAGCAGTTCGTTTTAAATTTTAACAGTGGCAACATAACATGGAGATCAGAGTTGTGCAAGGACCAAGACATTTTAATACAGGGTGCTTGTTTGAATATATGAAAGATTTATTGAGAAATAAAACAGTAATGAAGAATATGCTAAAATGTATTGGATGATATTCCAGTTATCCATCTGTTGTTTGCAACTTGTTTGTGTGGCAGTGGATCCTCCCTCTGACTTCGATGATGATTATTGATGGTCTTAATCTTTGCCCTTTTGCAGGTTCTTAAAACAAGGGATTACATCCATGTAGACCAGTTAAAGCCCTTTGACAGCATCAGTGTAAAGCCACGAGCAAAGCTCATGAAATCAGACTTCTGATCTCGGGTAGGAAAGGCAGAAACAGTTGATAAAATCAATTTAGGTCTAGTTCAGCTCGTGCTGAGTGAGCTGGGGATTTTCTTTTTCCTTTTTCCCTTTTCGTCATATTTATTCCTTCTCTAAATTATTCCCTCCGATATTTAGTTGGTGTAACTGATAGTTTAACGACGCAGTAGAGTTGCATATGTTACAGTATCAGGTGTAACATTCGTAATGTGGATCATGTGTGTAAATATGTGTAACATATTAACATTTGCAATTGAAGATGCTAATTTATTTGTTTGCCTGTACAATTACCGTGCTATTTGTCATTGGTCACAGGTAGACTTGTGTGTCAGTTTCGAAAGATGTCATTGCCATTTTAATTTAGTAGAAGCAATAATGGCAAATTAATCTATTGGTTGTGATCGGCCATCGGCGTTTGTGCCTGACGAATTCTTCGTAGCCGCCTTTGGTAATCATTAGATGGTGTTTTCTTTGATTCATTCGTGACCCGTGCAAATAACTCTGCGACTGCTTCCATGGATCCAGTTGAATCAGTCCGTTTTCATCAAGTAAAGGACCGAGTTGCTTATGTTCATTTTTCATGTAAAATAATAATGATAACCGCCAGTTCGTGGATCATCAATTTTTGGTCAAACGAACATCCAAATCATATACTTCGAAGAAAATAGGACGACAGTAGTGTGAGTTTAATGGAGTGAAGCTAGGAGTGAAGCTCGGCGGAAGGAGGGATGGAGTGAATTTGAAAGGCAAGTGAGGACAAAGGAAAGATGAATCATCATCCATCTAATTGTTTCGCTAACAAGGAAGAGAATAATGACAATTACCTTCAATCCTTCTGAGTCCATGCTCCTACTGTCACACAAAAGATACGTCCAATCCCTTCTCGTCCATCTTTCCCAGTCCCTTCTGACAAACAGACTAATAGTGTATAACTGGATGAACATTCGAGGTGTAAACTAAAGCGGGTA
>Ga0325404_1005299_pt1 | contig 13591 bp, 8 predicted proteins | sample PopdelMetagenome_18_FD_205664 | JGI IMG/M metagenome (GOLD analysis project Ga0325404, IMG submission 205664) | Populus deltoides microbial communities from Bellville, Georgia, United States - Xylem-Control-R1 | ecosystem: Host-associated > Plants > Phyllosphere > Stem > Wood/Secondary xylem... | reverse complement strand
AAAAAAAAAACCCTATACATTTCTCATTTTGAAATTGGTATGAAAAATTGCAATTTATCCTTGTTATTTTTGTCCTTTAATATTTTCCTCTTTGTTCTTTTAAAAATTTATTTTTTTACACTAGATATAAATAGAGACACGAGGCTTTCCATCAAAGTATAGGACTTTCTCTTAAACTTCGTTCTCATCACACAGTGTTGCATATGTCGCCTATACATGTAGCTGGTTTCAACAAATTTAACATATGGCCAGACAATATCCATTTAGGCATCGATCCCCGACACAAACCTAAACGAAACCTCTGATCAAACTGGGTGGAGTTTCAATGATCGCAAAAGACAATTTCAATGAAAAAATTATATTTTTCTCTATGATTTTACTTGTCTTTTCCTATAAATATCTAATTTGATTATTGTATAATTAAATAAAAAATTCTAAAAACTAATGTTATTAAACTCGGCTAAATTCATGATCTAGTTCATGCGTTTCAGTATTTTCTTAAATGAAAAAATATTAAATTGACATCACTCTTTGAATTTTTATATATAATTTAATATAAGGAAGCAGATATATAAAAGTTGAATTAAATTTTAATTAAGTTGAGAAAGATACAAGTATATCCATCAAATTAATCAACTTAGCTACATGAGGTAGATTTATACTATATTTACCTTGAAACCTCGTCATATAAAGATCAAATTAAGGCATTAGAATTGCCTAAAGCTTCCCCGCGGTTACGAGCGGACACCTAACTAATATGACAAACAATGCATTGACGTACCGACCACAACATTAACAGAAGCTAATCCTACTAGCGTGTCTCTTTGCATTGACATTGTTGCTCACGAGCTAGGCTTGTGATTGGGCTAATTTACCAATAATATATAAGATGCGAACACAGGCAATTTTACTTAAATTCACAAGTAGAATGATGACTTATCTTTAATTACTACATTATTTCATGATAAATGATTCCATGTAGATTTTAAGATTTATTGGTTTGACAAGGGATCGAGGTCCTTAGTCAATTATAAAATATCTGTGTGCATGTGTCTGAAATGCTATGTTCGTTTTACGATCCCAGTCTAAAAATTAAGCGAATAAACAGTTATTTTTATGATTCTTTAAATTGGTAAAACAAGACATGAAATTCAAAATCACAGGCTGCCTATTGCTTTATATATATATATATATATATATATATATATATATATATATATATATATATATATATCTGCCCCGCCCTCGTGAGTTGAAGGGAGTGGGGGATGATGCGTGACACCCAGAAATACGTGTCCTTGACCAAGAGATCTCGGGCGTAACTTGCATTCAAAAACTCGATGGTTTACAGGATTCTGCAATTCACACCAAATATTGTATTTCACTATGTTCTTTATCGATACGAGAGCCGAGATATTCATTGCTGAGAATCGTTTAGATTATCATTAAAAAAAAAAGCGCGCCCCCAACACCGAAAGCTACAAGGGCGGCTCCTAGTACTCAATTCTTGGCGCGAGAATATATATATATTATCTGGAAAATGGAACTAGCAAGGAAATAGTAATCAAGGTTGGTAAACTAACTTCTACCTTCCGTGTCGTTTTTATTTTGGATTTTTGTTCTCAATTCCAAGTTTGACGATAACATTAGTACTTGACTACTTGTTATTGTCAGAGAAGATCATATTAAAAGTTTTGCTTCTTGACTTCCTTTGTTTCTGCCCCCGCATGAAAATGAATCTCTTTACTTTAAAAATTTTCCACTTGCACACAATATCAAGTCTAAAACAGGTCGCCGCATGCAACTTTTGGTTCTGGGTCTCCGTTGACTTCACTTATTTTCAACTTCTTATATAATAGACTTTGTCAAGTTGTAATAATATCTAGTCAATATTCCCAAAGCTTCCTTAGCATTGAAGATTTAGATTTTGTAAAATTTAAGTAATAATCTTGTTTGTTGACATTAAAGTTCTGTTCTTTAGCTGTTAGTGTTAGGTGTTTGCTTAGTTTATTGCCCGATGAGAAATGAATATCTAATGCATGCTTAGTTTCTTCAATCTTCTTTCATACCAGCACAAGTCATTTTCACTGAAGTTTGTTTTGCAGCTTCTTGGTGCTCAACATTTTTCTGTCATGTTCTGTTAGGTGAGTATACTTTTAGGTTCTAACTCTACTTGAATGCATCTTGACGAGTTTTTAGTCAATTTTCCAGCATGTTATGATTAATTGCTTTGAAGGTTCTTGAACATTACGTGTTTTCAATTTTTCAGCATACTCTTATTTTCAATTATGCGATAAATTCAGACAAACTTCTGAAATTTTTTAATTGAGGGTAGATGTTTTAGAGGAAGCAGCTAGAGCTGCTGTTTTCATTCCATTGAACATGGACATGTAGAATTAGGATCTTTCCTCGTGATCTCAACGCATTTGACAAATGCTCGACAGAGGAAATTAATACACTGTTCACTTGTCTGGGAGGTTATAGCATGCTTATTGCCTTGCTCCTTATTTGGTTGGGCTTATGCACTTTAAATTTTGAACTCACTCGTTAGTATTATTAGAGAGTATAATAATGTAAAACAATATTTCCTAGAACATCTTCCGTAAATTAAGCTTTTAGGTTGAATGACTCTTTGGTAACTTTTGGTAATACACTGTGTCCATACCTGCGAAGTTCAACCTTGTAATACGAGCCTGGCCCAAAAGCTGCATTGAATACATGCATCATTGTGAATCCCATAGTGGTCTAAGTCTAACTGAGAAACAAGCGCAAGGGGCACCCTGATTGACAAAGTAGAAAACTTGAATATCGTTAAATATTTTCTTTGAACTGGTATTGTTCTTTGTCCTTATCAAAGAGACTAGATAAGTCGAAAGGAAATACCACAGAAACTTAGTTAATTGTCTGTGCATTGTACAAGTCAAGATGATGACACCAATGGAAAATGGGAAATGGGAACAAGGAGGAAAATAGGTGGATAGGTGGAACATACACGGGTCATATGATGATAATATACAATTATGGATTACATCCATTCATTATTCCAACAGCTGTTCATCAGCAAATGGAGCGCTGGATTTTGACATGTGGTGTGAACAGACTGATTTCACATATATTCGCTTCCAAGGACTTACTGTTGCAGAAATTTTTAGATTGACCACCTTGTTGACATGAATTATCATGACATTTTTTTTAGTGTCGATTGACAGCAGTATGAAGCTATATATTTGTCAATGTGGATGGTTGGCATTCATGCTACTGCTTGTTTCACATTTAAGTGAAAACTTAGGAAGAGTTAGTACTGAGGATAAAATCCAAATCCAAAATGTACAGCGCTTCTGCTGGCAATTCTATGTTACGTAGAAATTTCTTGCGGCCTAGGATTATCCAGGCCAGTTATAAAACCCAGAAAGAGGGAATTGCTTGCAATACAAAGGTACCCCGCAATGTCAACATGGAGAAGTTACAGAGTGCCTATTTGTTTCCTGAGATCTCAATGCGTGAGGTTCAACACATTGAGAAGTACCCAGATGCAAAATTGATAAGCCTTGGAATTGGTGACACCACAGAGCCCATACCGGATATCATAGCTTCAAGCATGGCAAACTATGCACGTTCCCTTTCAACAGCAGAAGGTTATAGTGGGTATGGAGCTGAGCAAGGCAACAGAGCCTTGAGGAAAGCTATTGCTGAAACATTTTACAGAGATGTTCGGGTAAAGGAAACAGAAGTTTTTGTGTCAGATGGCTCACAGTGTGATATTACTCGCCTTCAGCTGCTGCTTGGTTCCAATGTGTCAATAGCTGTGCAGGATCCATCCTTTCCAGCCTATGTAGATTCAAGTGTCATAATTGGTCAAGCTGGTGATTTTGAAGATAAAACTGGGATGTATGGAAAAATTCAGTACATGAAATGTCTGCCTAAAACTAACTTTTTTCCCGACTTAGCAACAGCTTCAAGGTCAGATATAATTTTCTTTTGCTCTCCGAATAATCCCACTGGTCATGCAGCAACACGACAGCAGTTGGAGCAACTTGTGAAGTTTGCAAAGGAGAATGGATCAATCATAATTTTTGACTCTGCGTATGCAGCTTATATCAGTGATGATTCCCCTCGATCTATCTTTGAAATTCCTGGGGCGAGAGAGGTTGCGATTGAAGTTTCCTCTTTCTCTAAATTTGCTGGGTTCACAGGCATTCGTCTTGGCTGGACAGTTGTTCCTGAAGAGCTGTCCTTTTCAAATGGTTTTCCTGTAATAAATGACTTCAATCGTATTGTTTGCACTTGCTTCAATGGAGCATCAAATATAGCCCAGGCTGGTGGACTGGCGTGTCTTTCCCCAGAGGGTTTGGCGTCTGTGCATTCCATAATCAAATGCTACAAGGAGAACGCAAAAATACTGCGTGACACCTTTTCTTCTCTTGGTCTAAAAGTATATGGTGGTGAAAATGCTCCTTACCTTTGGGTTCACTTTCCTGGTTCAAAATCTTGGGATATATTTACTGAGATTCTGGAGAAGACTCATATAATAACTGTTCCAGGTTCTGGATTTGGTCCTGAAGGCGAAGAGTTCATGAGAATTAGTGCTTTTGGACACACAGAGAGTATCATAGAAGCCGCAAGGAGGCTGGGAAACCTTTATCCATAGACTGGAAAATTCGACAGTTTCTTCCTTTTCTATCTCTAAATATATCATTGGCTAGGAATTTCTCCATTTTCATGGGATATAGACACCCTGATCTTTAATATTTTGCAACCGAAGCAGCTGATTACTGTTTATGTTTTTCACCTTGTTTGTACAAGTGGGAATAAGGCAGCTCATATCATGGCTGAGCAAGTGGATATAGATACAAATGTAGTCGAGTTCTTAATAATCCTCTTCTAAGTGTTCTTACTGTTGTTCTGAGGGTTTGCAGTGATTTGTATTTGATGTACTGTCTTGTTCTTAAGTGTAATGAAAATTCTGTTATCGATTTCCTCCTGTTAGGAGTCCTCCTTCTCCCTCTTAGATCTTACTAGGAGCATTTTCTTTGGCCTCTCTAACTACTACTGTCTTGTTCTTTTTTCTTTTTCATTTTAGTGGATTGTGAAAAGTCTTGGTTTTTGTCATTTCATATTACTTCTTAGTTTTGATTCCATTTTTCTCGTGCAAGCAATTATGTATCTGTTTTCCTACTTCATTCTGTCTATGTTGAAGATGAACAATTTTTTTTTTTTTGTTGCTTTTAACATAAAGATCAAAGGATAATTTTTTTAGATCTACTCCTTTAAATGAGGAGTATGAATCTTGTCTGGAATTTGAAGAAATATACATTACATTAAGAGATGAGAGTAACTGTATTGTAGATGGTTATTACCTCAAAGAAAAGTATTTGTTTTAGGATAATAAGATTTGTATCTCAAAAACATCAGTGCGTGAATTTTTTATATAGCAGATTCATGTTAGAGGTCTTTCTAGACACTTTAGAAGAAATAAAATCATTAAAAAGGTGAAATATCAGTTCTTTTGGTCTAGCATTAAAAAAAATATAGTTAAGTTGGTAGGTCAATGTTGAATATGTTAACTAGTTAAGTATAGAAAATAGAACATTGATCTTTAGTCCTCGTTGTCTGTTCTCACTTGCCCTTGACAAAATACAAGTATGGATTTTGTGTTTGGGCTTCCATGTACTGCAAATAAACATGATTCTATCTTCATGGTTGTCGACCACTTCTCTAAGATGATCTATTTTATCCATTAAAACCATATATGTTTTTAGAGGTACAAAACTCTATTTTGACGAGATTGTCAAGTTGTATGGTCTTCCCCAAACCATAGTCTTTGATAAGGGTGTTAGATTTATGAGTTATTTTAGGAAAACCCTTTGGCATATGGTGGGAACTAAGTTGAAGTTTTCTAGTGCTTACCACCCCCAAACTGATGGTTAAACCGAGGTGGTTAATAGGAGTTTAGGCAATCTTTTGAAATGTCTAGTGAGTGATTATAATAGGAATTTGGATTTGGTTCTTCCTATAGCCTAGTTTGCTTATAATAGTTTTGTTAATAGGTCAATAAACACGAGTCCCTTTAAAATGGTACATGGTTACAAGCCTAGTAAGCTTTTAGATTTTCTTCTCATGTCTTCTCATACTAGAGTATATAAGTCAACCGAGTCATTTGCATGTAGAGTTCAAGATTTGCATGTTGAGATTACTAAGTAGATTCAAGCAAGTAATGTGCAATATAAACTTTGACCTGATTTATATTAATGACATAATGAATTTAATGTTGAATATTATGTTATGATATGGATTATACCCGAATAATATCCTTCGAGAGCTAATCGAAAATTGCATGCACGTAATGTTGGGTCATTCAAAGTGCTATAACGGGTTAGTTCAAATGCTTATATTATTGATTTACCACTTGATTTTGGTGTTAGCTCTATATTTAATATTGAGAATCTAGTTGAATACCAGAAACCGCATCTTATTCCAAATCATCCCTTTAAGATGCCATATAATCCCCCTCATAATGATCCTATTGAAACCTCTACCATTTTCTCCTTGACATCAACATAAAAAGATAATGTTGATGTTATTCTAGATGAACAACTTGTTTTTACCAGGGATGGTGAAGTTTAACAGTTTCTATTTTGTTGGGTGGGCCAACCTGATTCAGATTGCACTTGGATCACTAAGATACATTGCAGCAGATTGATCCAGATATTTAGAAGTACTATTAGAGTTATTCAGATTTACACTCGACGAGATCGATTTTCTCCTACCTCGGACTCACACCGCAAATCACACGAGTATATGGATGACGATGGCGAAGGATGGCCTAGCATGTCACTTTTTAGTTAAGAGATTGAGCCCATCTATTCCTATTTCATTATTTGTTTTATTTATTTGGATTATTTATGTTAGACATATTTAATTGATGGGTCAAGCACAATAATTAAATGTTTTAGAGTTATGCTATTTATATGTTTATTTTTCATCTTATAAGACAATTTTTGATGATTTAATAAAAATACAGATTATTCCTCCTCTAAATATTCTCTTCTTTCTAGTTCTTTTTCTTTCCCTATTTTGCAATTCTTGGCTTCTTTCTTTACTTTTGTTTCTTTTTAGTTTATTGTCCCATATCAGATTTTGTACATTTGGAAAATTTGGGAAGCTCACATGCGAATTAAACATAATCCTAGTTTTTCAAGTTTTATAAATCCAATAACTGAATATTACTTAGATAGACCAAAACATCTCTAATTATGTTTTTTCATAAATTAATGACGATATTAAATGTTGTTTTTATATTTATATCTTGAAAATATAATTAAAAGTACAAATTCTTTCTTTATGTAATTAGGATATTCAAAATTTATCCCTTTTTTTATCATTACCTATTACCAAGTTTGATTTCTTGGAAAAACAATTGGTCATACCAAGTTTTTATTTAATTACTTCTTGTTTTTTCTTTGAATTGATTTTGAATTTTAATAATTATAAAAAAAAATATTTCAATAAAATTTTGACTATGTAAAAAAAAATAAACCTCCATGATTTTACTAAAAACAAAGAATAATGCAGTCTCTTAATATAATTTATAATAAATAAGGAGTGAGAATAAAATAGTTTTTAATACCATAATTTTGTGTTCAGAATAACATTATCAAAGGTAGCATAATATTTACATCGTATCATTATTAGCTTAGTTGGTGTCAAAAGTGGTAATAAAAATATTTTAAAAAAATTATATATTTTATTTTTAACAGATCCAAAAATATAATTTAAAAAAAATATAAAACACTGGGCCGCGTAAGCGTTTTAATTTCATCACATCACAGTCTACAGTCAATGAATATTATCATGGCCCAACCCACTCCAATGGCCTTTATTATACAAGAAAGGTCTCACATCCGAAAACCTAAAATTTAGCCTGCCTACACCTTAGAAACCCTAATACACCCATCGCCGTATATATTACTCTCATAAACCTCACCCTCATCTCTCGACTCTATCACACTTCGCCGTCCCTCTCCAGAGAGCCAAGCACTTCACACACAATAACCACAAATGGGTCGTGTAATCCGTGCTCAACGTAAGGGAGCAGGATCTGTCTTCAAATCCCATACCCACCATCGCAAGGGTCCGGCTAGGTTCAGATCTCTTGATTTCGGTGAAAGGAATGGTTACTTGAAAGGTGTTGTCACCGAAATCATTCACGACCCAGGTCGTGGGGCGCCATTAGCCCGGGTTTCTTTCAGACACCCCTTTAGGTACAAGAAGCAGAAGGAGCTTTTTGTTGCTGCTGAGGGCATGTATACCGGGCAGTTTGTGTACTGTGGCAAGAAGGCGAATTTGATGGTTGGAAATGTTTTGCCTTTGAGATCTGTTCCTGAAGGAGCTGTTGTTTGTAACGTCGAACATCATGTTGGAGATCGTGGTGTTTTTGCTAGAGCTTCTGGGGATTATGCTATTGTTATCAGTCACAACCCTGATAATGACACCACTAGGTATAACCTAACCTTTTATTTTAGTTTTTTTAGAATAATTTTATGGTTTTGTTTTTTTTTTTTGTTGGTTTGATGTTTGATAGTGTTTGATGATGAATATGTTGTGAATCTGAAGTGGGTTTTTGTTATTTTGTTGTAATGAATTGATGAGCTTTATTAGGTTATAGCTTGGGTTGAGATGTATTGTTATGGTGGAAATGTTTCTGTCGATTAATTCTTTCAGTTATTTTGTGGATGGTCAAACTATGTTTTTTTTTTTATTGTATGATTATGATTGATCAAGTGAATATGTGTTTGTTTGCTGTTGCCGTGGATTATTGATTTTACATGCAGGTTTAAAAAGATATTCACTGAACTTGTTTTGGAGGTCAAAAATCGATTTGTTTTGAAATGAAATGTATTTTTACTGTCGGATTTGAATCGTTTTATCATTGGATGAGGGTAGCAACTGGTTCTATCAAGTTCTGGTGGTTTTCTGTCTTGGAAGGTTATGTGTCAGTTATCCGCAGTGGTTTGAGTTAAATGATTTGGCTATGGCGATTATATGCAATGGTTTTGACAAGTTTTTGTGCTAGTAGATTTTTCATGCTTGTAAGATGGTTTTGTTAATCATATGATGGAATTAACCCTTGTAGGATCAAGCTCCCATCTGGTTCCAAGAAGATCGTTCCAAGTGGCTGCCGTGGAATGATTGGACAGGTTGCAGGTGGAGGAAGGACTGAGAAGCCCATGCTGAAGGCTGGTAATGCTTACCACAAGTTCAGAGTGAAGAGGAACTGCTGGCCTAAGGTTCGTGGTGTGGCTATGAACCCAGTTGAGCATCCTCATGGTGGTGGTAACCATCAACATATTGGTCATGCTAGCACAGTCAGGCGTGATGCTCCTCCTGGCCAAAAGGTTGGTCTCATTGCTGCTAGGAGAACTGGTCGTCTTAGAGGACAAGCAGCTGCCACCGCTTCCAAGGCTGACAAGGCTTAAGGAGTTTCACTGGCTTCATTGTTTTTTGTTTATTGTCAGCCTATTAGATTATTTCAGTACTTGAGTTGTTTCCAATTAAAGTTTTGTTTGGATTCTTAAGTTTCCGACGGTTTCTGTGCATGACTATGTTCTAAGATATAGATATTTTTGAATTTTTGCTTACGTTGGATGTTCAATTATTTGGATTATGGCTTGCGTTGTTGAATTCTAGATCTACTTTTAGATGGATTAGCGTCTGGCTGCGTGGTAGCTTTTATGTTTAGTTGCCACCGCAGGTATCAGTTGTTTGGTAAATGACAAGTTTGGTAAATGATAAACCATTGTTTACTGTTAATGGAACCTGTCAAAATTTGCGGACGCAGACGCAGACGCAGACGCGTCCTGTTAAAAGCATCTCCAAGCTGCTTTACTTGTGTTTTTGTAGTGAAGTTTTTGTCAGGGAGTGAAAGAAAAGTGAGAGATATGAGGTCCGGATGAAGATATTTTCAATATCAATACCAGGGTTTGAGCAAGCCAATAAAATGGTTCATAGTGCAGTAAATAGTATTTTCAATATCTTGATGAATTCACACATTTATCAACCATCTAGACTGACAAACACTATTCTGCAAAAGCTTTGAATAACCATTCCATGACTTCCTTCAGTGTATGCAGGATGATATATATATCGATTAAATTAAAATTGAACTAAATTAAAATTGATTACTACATGTACACAAGAAAAAAATGAAAGTATAATAACAAAATTAAATTATTGATTTCATGGTTATAGTTTTTTAAATTTCAACTAATCATCATTAAATTCATACATATATATATATATATATATATGATGAATGCCTCTATTTTAATGTGAGTTTTATCAATTGGTTATTGATTTTATATTTTGATACATAATAATATTCCACGGAATCAGATTATAATAGAATGTTTAAAATTTAGGTTAAGATAGAAAAAACAAACAAATCATTTATTTTATAAAATGTTTTAAATTGAACGTTTTAATTATTGCTTTCATTAATTTGAAAAGCTTTAAGTTTGCCTTTTTCTTTTTTAAATCTAAAGAGTGTTTTTAGCTTTTAAGTGGTTGGTTAGTAATCTCAGTAGTAATAATCTTATTGGTTGTTATTAAATGAAATGAAGTAAGTTAAAATTGGGCAGGGCGCTCCATGAAATGATTATGCAATTTTTTTTTTAAAAAAAAGTAAAAGTCTAATTTAAATTATTGATTTCATGGTTATAATTTTTAAATATACATTTTGTTAACATAATGAAAGATAATAAGATATTACTTTAAAGAGTGTTAATAAATCATTTTTAAAAGAATTATTGCTTTTATTATTTGGAATTCTTTAATTGGTTCTCTCTCCTCTGCATGCTACAAAGTAACGGAATAATTAAAACCCCGACTTACCTGTGCATATCTGCCCTCTATATAGATTCTTAGGATATGAGAAATCTTGGGCCATTCAGAGCCATTATCTTCTCTACAATTTTCTGATAGATGTCGACATTCCCAAATATTCAATTGCTTTAATTTGGAGAGGCGTTGAATGGCTGTTGAACTTGGCATATACTTGAGATTGTAGCAAAAATAAATATGAAGAGATTGAAGAGAAGAAAGGTTGGCCAGCCAATCTGGCAATGCTTCCTCAAATCCCTCCCCGTTGAAACTACGTATAAACAATTCCTCGAGGGCAGTGAGGTGTTGAAGTTGGTGGGGTACACTCTTCAGTTTATCCCATCCATATATGCTTAGGGATTTGAGGGACCCCCTCAAATTGAGGTGTTGGATTGAGTTTAAAACTCCTGCAGGAAAAGCCTCCATCTCCTCTGAGAAACCACCGATGCTCAATTCCTCCAGTTAGGTGAGGCCGCCTAAGCAATCATCCTCTGGGAAATCACTCAAACTCCGACACCCAATGATTGCTAAATGACCAAGAGAAGGCAATTGTCGTAAACCATGCCAGTCAATACTGATGAGCTTTTCACATGATTGAATGGTTAATCTTCGAAGAGAAGACAATTCTTGCAAATCACTGATACGGAGAAGCTCACTCCAATCCCAAATCCACAATTCCTCTAGAGATGCGCAACATTGTAGTCCGCTTGGAAGAGCTCCCAATTTACATCCCTCAATAAACAATTCCTTCAAAGAATATTTCAATTCTTGAAAATCACCAGGAATTGACATCAACTCAGGGCAGTCATATATACCCAATTTCACCAGAGCTGTGCAGTGCTGTACGCTTGGAATGGATGCCAGCTTTGAACAACCCCGTATCTCTAAATTTTGAAGAGACGTGAAGCCATGAAATTCACCAGACAAATATCTCAGTTCATCACATAATCCAATGTCAAATCGTACAAGAGATGAAAGACCACATATCTGAATGCTTTCCAACTTTCCACATCTCCAAATTCTCAACCCTTCAAGACAAGGAAATATTTGATAACCTTCTCCACCTGGTACCATCCATTCTTCAAGACCATCCATATGGGATAGAGTGAGTTCTTTTAGTGCTGGGAACAATACTGCTGCACCGCCACCGCTACTAGGGAACTCATTGCCTATACATTTCACATTAGGCATTCCACGTATCTCTAGAATCTTAAGACGAGGAAGACATCCAAGTGTTGGGAGTTGTCTGCACTTGCCGCAACCATTCAAACTAAGGATCGTCAGATTATTGAGTGGCAAATTAGACATCCATGATGGGAAATCTTCACCTCCATAACCCTCAATTGTCATGTTTCTTATGTCTGGGTGAGGCTGCAGGCCTTCCAGCACACCCTCGTTGTTAACACTGCTGTTACCTTCATCACTCCATTCAAACACCAATTTGTTCATTCTTTTTCCACGCAGTTTTGCCTTCTCAGCTTCTTCTCTGTCTCTAACTTGCTCAAGCTTGCATATCTTCAATGCTCCTCTTAGTTCATTCAAACATCCCAGCTCTTCAACCATATGATTTGGACCCACAACAAATAAAGGCAGAGTTTGAAGGCGTGTTAAGAGTCTCACCTCAGCTGGCACTAGCTTTGGATCATCAAAATGAAGATGTCTCAAGCTGACTAAATTTCTCATTTTCTTGGGAAGCTTTTCTAGTGACTTGCAATCAGTGAATCTTAATGTTTCCAAATGGTAGAGCTTGGTGATGGTTTCCGGCAATGCTCTGATACTGGTACGTGAGACATCAAGATATCTCAAATGTCTCAGCTTCCAAATTGAATCGGGTAACTCTGTGATATTGGATCGTTGCAATTTGAGAGTTCTCAAGCTTTTGAATTTCCAAGACCGATTGAATACATCAACCATTGAGAAAACAGTACGCAATTTTCTAGCATCAATCGCTGTTAATGCTGCCTCATCATCCCCACGAGATATGAGATTTAGATGACGAATATGAGATGCATCATCAACAGCCGAATCCTCCTCCAGATTTAACGCTTCTGATTTTGAGACCTGTAATGCAAGATCATGCACAAGATCATGCATCTTGCAGCTTGTTACGATCTCACACTCATTCCTGTCAACATCTTGGAAAAAGGAATTTGCAAGCAAGTCATTGAAATACTTGTTGCCTTCGTCTTCCATCCTCCCATTTGATGGCCTGAGAAAACCTTCAGCCATCCAAAGTTGAACCAGCTCTTCCCTTTCAATTTCAAAATCTTTAGGGAAAATGGAACAGTATGCAAAACATTTTTTCAGTGTTGCCGATGACAGGTAATCAAAACTTAATCTCAATACGCGCAAAGCTTTATCTCCATCAGGAGAATCCCAAATTCTACTGTTTAGAATTGACTTCCATTCCTGCGTCTCCTTTTGGCGCAGTGTTCCTCCCAAAACTTTAGCAAGTAATGGAATCCCTCCACATTTCTTTGCAATCTCTTTTCCAATAGACTCCAAGTCTGAAGGTATTGTTTCTTGTCCACCCCTGCTCACCTTTTGCTTGATAATGGACCAACATTGATCAGCTGATAGTCTCCTTGGCTCGTGCTGAATCCCAGGAGAAGTCTCCATCATGCCTGCTACTTTCTTACTGCGGGTTGTAACAACAACAGCATTCCCATTCTTGCTGTTAATTTTTAACAGTTGCTCCTTCAAATCATCCCAC
>Ga0325404_1005293_pt1 | contig 13601 bp, 10 predicted proteins | sample PopdelMetagenome_18_FD_205664 | JGI IMG/M metagenome (GOLD analysis project Ga0325404, IMG submission 205664) | Populus deltoides microbial communities from Bellville, Georgia, United States - Xylem-Control-R1 | ecosystem: Host-associated > Plants > Phyllosphere > Stem > Wood/Secondary xylem... | reverse complement strand
AAAATGACTCTATATTTAGGGATAAATTAGAAGTAATTATTAGACTTATAAAAACAAATTAGAGACTAAAACATAAATATAAAGATCGTTATAGTGTATAGTGTATAGTGTATAGTTTAGTTGCTAATATTCCTTGTAATTAAAAACAAGGACTAATCCACGAGATTTGACAAGAGTCAATATATAATTCCAACCCTTAATTTAAGGCAAGATTGATTTAAGGGATACGGTGATATGATTATCATGTTGGAATACTTTACTACTAGCAAAATGTTAATCATATTGCTTTATTTATTAGGACCATAGTCTCAGTGCTTTTACAGGATAAATGGGCATACAATAAACTATATTATATATCTTTAACTTAAGAACCATGTGATAGCCGTGCAAGCTCTGGGATATAAACTATATATTTCCTCCTTTGATATTTAATGGAATTAATTTACAGTGTGCTCTTGGAATCTTGACTCCCTGTATTAATAACACAAAATTTCCTAAGAAAATCTAATTTAATATATAATTTGATGTTTTTTTTGTTACTTTTTAGATTTCAATATTATTGATTTTTGTGTGTGTGTGTTTTTGGGGTTTTTATAGGCAAGTTAAAGTGCTGACAGTATACTATATATGTTAAGAGTAATTTAATAATTTAGGGATTGACGTGGTTAATAAATAGAAGAAAAAAAAAGGATTAACCTATTTTTAAGATTCAATTACAAAATTTTTAAGAACATGTTGGTTTTATTTCCTTAATCAGGGGTGAGATGGAGTTTACATATTATTAAAAAAATAAAAAATTTATAGTGTCTGTCTATATATTTGGGGTTTTTTTTCTCATAATAAATTACAGTACACTATTTTTTAAAATAATGTTTCTTTAAAAAAATATATTAAAAAAATATTTTTTATTTTTAAAATTTATTTTCGAAAATATAAATAAATTAATATTAAAAAAAATAAATTTCAAACCCTTCAATTTGTACGGCACTCCTAAACGAGTGGCAGCCAACCATCTTTGACATTTTATTTTTTAACTTGCTGGCAAAGGCTTAATCATGACTTTAGCGCAGAGAAAATCAGACGTGGCACAGCAACTTTTAGCCGAAGAACATTATACAAATGGTGTTGAAAAAAAGAATTAAAATTGTCTTAGTTTCATTTATTTATGTACGGAAAGTCAAGTTAATATCTTGGACTAAGCACATGACTATTGACTATGAATATTCATTTGATATGGTGTGTATCACGCCCCATACAATCATTCCAAAAACTTATGAAAATTACATTTTAGTCTTGTAACTTTTTGAAAACTTTAATTATACCCTTTAATTTAAAGTTTATTTGTAGGAAATACATGTATTGAATCCTAAAAAATCATGTCTCATCAGGTGCAACTCCCATTCTTATTTTGATTTTGTAAAGTGCCCATTCTTTGTAAGTTATAATGTGATAAGAGAACAACTATTTTTCCAAAAAATGACAAAATAAATGGGTAGTTAGATCATGAGCTCAACTATAATAAAAGGCTAGAGTTGTCTTTTACTTTTTATAAGTAGGATCAATTCAATTATTATCACGATGATATGGCTTTTTTTTTCATGAAATATTTAGGCTCATTTAAAAGTATAATGAGAAGAAGTTAAAATTACGTATTGGCTTAATCATAATTTCAAAATTTTTAGTTAATCAATAAGCATTATGTTTTGCATGGATTCCAATGACCTTGTAGGTCTTATTCTTTTAATTTTTTTAAGGGGTGAATGATAGGTCATCCACCACTTAATTCTTTGAAGAAAAAAAAGCACGCGATGTGTCACCTACCCTGTCAAGATTTCAGCGACCTCTAGTTACTAGAAAATCAGGCAGGTCTCATTTGGACCAAGAATAATCTATTTTTTTTGGACAAAAAATCAATCTAAAGACCTTGTAAAATATATTCATAGCATTTAACAGCCTAAAAATTAGCTTCAAAACCCACAATCAACCTTATAAACAAGATTTTTTCCCGAGTTTAAATCTACTATTTCAAGCAAGTTTAGGGGGGACACCTTAGATAAATTCTCCCCATCAACACCGAAATCACCTATTTTCATGACCAAAATCGATCTTAATTGATACTTTCTTTCTCTACCACTGGAATCCAACAATTTTTTCTCTCGTCTCTCAAATCAGGGACTAAAAAATAAGCAAAATAAAGTTTATGACCAAAATTAAATTTCATGAATTGTTAGGGACTGAAAGTTTATAATTTGCTAAGTTGAAGGATCAAAATATACGTTTAGGCCCAAGTTTAGAAAAACCATCTCTTTTTTCTATATATTTTTATTTTATTTTAGTCCTCTATCTAAGAATCTTGTTATTTCTTAATTGATATCCTTTAATTGACCATCAATTTCAATCTATAAGGGTGTAATTAGAAAAAAAAAATACTAGGACAATCCATAATGATTTGTCTCTTATTGAATAGTGGTGTAGAGAAATATATTTTTCTCATGTCTTATAAAGTATTACTTAATTACCGTAATTGTGAGTTACAAATTCTTACATATAATTATATTTTTAAATCGTTATTTTGAATTAATAGCTTACAGTTTTCCTAAGTGGGATTTAACAGTGAAGGCCGGTATGACATCTAAAGCATTGTAAAATCATAGAAGTGAGAAATAATCCTAATTAATAACATTCATAAACTATTTGTTTTCTATATTACTATTTTATTATGTTTATCGCTTATTCTTATATATCTATCAAGAAAATATTTAAAAATCAAACAAAATTATCCGAACAATCAATAATGGACAAGTCTTCCAACTGTAACCCTAAAACAAGTCCTCAATTAAGTCTCCAAAATATCCAATATCTCATAAATATTCTTAGTCATAGCGGCTAGATCCCGCTTCACTTGGCAAGTTGGTCCAAAAATTTCAACGATCCAAAACCTAATTCAAAAACGGGTTTTAAATTAAATAAAATAAATATTAATATGATCCAACTTAATTGACCTATCTATGATGCAATTGATCAGGCTAAATCAAATAAAATTAATTTTAAGATTTTTTTAAAAAATAAAATAATATTATTTTAATAAAAATAATTAATCTAATAAACCAATTACCTTTTTTTTCCAGTTAAATCCTCGTACCAAAGATCAACTATATGCTCCTGCTAGCAACCAATGAAAACATCAAAATTCTTCTATTAAAAAAAGCATCAAGTCCTCGAAGTCGCGAGTTTCACGCTTCACCACCGACTCAACGATGACTCGGGAGAAAAAATGGTAAGGAGACATCCACTCGTGGTATTTTAGGGTGGCCATAGCGAAACGTCGTCGTCGCATGATAGGACTTGTGGTCTTCAACTTTCTTGGACCATAAGTTCGATGATCCATGTGAATTGTGAATTAAATATATGTGGTTTTGATTATTATTTTTTTGGGTGCGGTTTGTCATATTAACCGGCTTTTATATATGGAATGATAGGGAATTTTTTTCCACTTTTTCATTTTTTTTAAAATATAAATTTAATATTTTCACTCTTTTTTTTTCATTGATTGAGTTTAAATTTTTAAAAAATTAAATACTAAAATATAGTAATAAATATATATCTTTTCGTATAATTTTCTTTTGGTTTTGTATTGTCAAGACATGTGCCCTTTGAATTAAGGGATAGATAACAGTGTAATCAACGAAGTTGAAGGATGTCTGCATTTTTTACTATTTTTTAAATGTTTTTTTAATTAAAAATATATTAAAATAATATTTTTTATTTTTAATATTAGTACATCAAAATTGTCTAAAAACACTTAAAAAAATATTAATTTGATGCGTTTTCATGCAAACACAATTTTAAAAAAAGCATGTTTTAATGTAAAAACAAACACCTAAACACAAAGATGAATCTAATAAAAAACAATCATAGGGAGATTGCACTAAGAAAAAGTGAAAAAAAAAAGATACACAACATGTTTAAAACCTTTCGAATTGAATTCAATCTATAGATTTTAATAAAATATAATGTTTGTAATATTTTGAGTGTTGAGAATTGAATTCTAAATAAAATTTAATCTCTAAAAATAGTAAAAAAATAAATAAATTAACCACTCTGATTTACAATTCTAAAAAAATTAAATTTAATGTTAAAATTAACTTTTTCAAAATACTAATCTCCCCATGTTTTTATCCAGAGACACTTGAAGAGAAGAAAAATGATGAAGATAAGAAAAGTAATGTAGAAAACAAAACAAATTAAATTTTATTTTTTAAAGTATAAAAATTCAATTTATTTATTAATTAAATTAAATACAAATCATATAATTAAATTCAACGACATTCTAGAATTGATTCCAGACAATTTATTAATCAACAACTCAAATTATTGATGGACACATGAGCCATAAATTCCAACCAAACCTCCCTCCCTCCCTCCCTCTCCCCCCCTCCGTGGGAGCTTACAACGTGCTCCCAATACTTCAAAAATGAAATACCTCACATTGTTTTGTCGGTGGTGTGGTAAAGCACATTTTAATGAACATAAACCAGAAAAAAGTTCCCTACATTTATGCATTGGATGCAACCCTCTTTCCAAAAACCTTAAGAAATTGTGAATGATTTGAAAAATAATTCAATTACTTACACGTGATTGCAAAGGAAAGTGTTGATAATACGCTGGAGGTAGCTTTTTAAAATGTTTTTTTATCTGAAAATGTATTAAAATAATATATTTTTATTTTTTTAAAATTATTTTTAACATCAATACATCAAAACTATCTAAAAACACTATAAAAACATTTAATTTAGAGTAAGAAAACTAAAATAATTTATTTTTTTAAAATAGTTTATTTTACTTATAATCAAAGAAATACCAGCATTTGGTCAGCATTAAACTTCTAAAAACATAACCTGTTTCACGCGTGCAACACTCAACACAATGACAGACCACCCATTGTTTAAAACTCTACTGTAGTATACTACTCCTACCTTTTTTTGGTGGGCGCTTGACTTTGACAAAAGCTTTGTCCCATTGTCAATCCCCAACCGACAATGTCTCTCACACATCAGTCTAATCTGCATTCAGCTTTTGTATCTATGAAAAAGAAAACAAAAAAGGAAGAAGCGCATGCCAGCTTCTCATGTGACCAGAACATATGTATCTGCTGCTACTAGTACTGTTATATATCTTTATCTTCCTTTCTCTTTCCACCCAGTTTCCACAACCGAGTTGGGCCCTTTTGAGTTCTATATATTCACAAGTTTTTTGCCTTCCATTTCGTTCCAACTGAGTCTGAATTTAGCAACTCCCTGTGTTCTCACAAGTTTTGCTAGCTGCAGCCACAAAGATTGTCAGTCTCCTAGCTAATTCACTTGGTCCATTGATTTGAAGAAGATTGTCAAGAAGGACTAGTTCGATTAAGGCGGCTATGGATAACTCATCCTGGGTTGATACTTCTTTGGATCTTAATATTAATCCTCTAAGAGTGAAAAGTGATGCTCCAGTTGATGCAGAAAGGTTTGGGGTACCAAGAAAAATGAAACCCACTTTCATGTTCCAGACCAAGCCTTCAGCGAAAGAAGAGGTTAGCTTTTTATATATATATGTGCAGATACTCGCTTTGCAGTAATTTGATTATGTCTGTAGGTTTTAGTTTCATACTCCTCTTCCTTTCTTTATGGTTTATGGCCATCAATTGAAGGCTAAACACATAGCTTCTTATATTTGATTTGGTTTTGTTTTTCAAACAAATTTCAATAAAGTATGTAACTTTCAGCGAGAACAAGATATTATGAATTCTTGTCACTGGGTTTCATGAAAAAATATATAGAAATGTTTTTGCTGTCATATATCATCAAAACATTGATTCATAGAAAAACAAAAAGTAACTATTACAAAAGGGACTAGTAGCCTTCTTAAGTTTTAGCTAGGAACTGGCTGGGACTTGATTAGAATAGGAACTTATCCGAGGTGCTTCTAAAACTTGCAGTCTTCTTGGAGTTTTGAAGTTGAATTTATTTTGTATAATTACTAATTTCAGACTGGAGCCATAGAAGAGGAATTGAACCGAGTGAGCGAAGAAAACAGGAAGCTCACTGAAATGCTAACCGTGATGTGTGAGAACTACAATGCTTTAAGAAACCAGTTGATGGATTGCATGTGCAAGCATGGAGAAAAGGAGCTTCATGGCCCATCAAAGAAAAGAAAGTCTGCAAGCAGCAACAACAATGATAATAACATTGCAATGAATGGGAACTCTGAGAGTAGCTCAACCGATGAAGAATTGTCCAAGAAACCAAGGGAAGAAGTCATCAAAGCTAAGACTTCCAGGGCTTATGTCAGGACTGAAGCGGGTGATAAAAGCCTTGTAAGTGCATATAATACACCCCTCTGGTGCAAAAATCACGGGTGTTTCTAGCTAAAGTTTACAGGTTATTTCGATATGCTATGCAAATGTCTTCGTGGGTTACTAAGCGATTGCATATATAATTTATTGCAGATCGTGAAAGATGGATATCAGTGGAGGAAATATGGCCAAAAGGTCACAAGAGATAACCCTTCCCCAAGAGCTTACTTCAAATGCTCTTTTGCTCCAAGCTGCCCTGTCAAGAAGAAGGTGAGACTGAAACCATAAACACAGTTAGTTCTGTGCTGCATATGTAAAGAGCTAGCATTGGGTCGATTTCGTCCATGTTCTGACTTGTTCATTTTAGCTGCGATGAGGCAAATAAATAGCATATAATTAAGTAGGCATTTAAACTCACATGGACTGTGAATTTTGTCCAAGTTTTCTTTATATTCTGTGCATGAAATAAAGGTTTTAGTTCCAACTTTCTTCCGTGTGAAGTGAAAAGGATGAGTAGAATGCTAAGATTCTTCTGTTCTCACTTGTGGCTCATTCAGGTTCAAAGGAGCATTGACGACCAAACTGTTCTGGTGGCAACTTATGAAGGAGAGCACAACCATCCACACCCCTCAATGGAGGCAACATCAGGTTCAAGCCATGGTCTAACACTAGGTTCAGTACCCTGCTCCGCTTCTCTAGCCTCATCTGGGAAAACCAATATTACTCTCGATCTCACAAAATCTAAGTCCAGCAATGATGCCAAAAGTTCAAAACCAAAAACTGAGGCACCTGAAGTCCGGCAATTCTTAGTGGAACAGATGGCCTCTTCGTTGACGAAAGATCCCAATTTCACAGCAGCACTGGCCGCAGCAATCTCAGGAAGAATGTTGCAGCAAAATCACACAAAGTGGTGAAATTTCTACTTGGATAGGAGAAGAAGCTCATACAACTTGGAGTTCTATAAATTATGTAGGTTCTATTAGATTATGTAGGTTCTGTTAGACCATTTTGAATTTTACAATGTATTTGTAAATACATCATCTGATACACGGAGAAAAAAAATCCCAAGAAAGATAGCACCTTTGAGGGATCCAAACTCAATTTGAAAAGCGAGGGTTATTGCCATTTTAATGGATAATTATCAGTTTTTGATATATTTTTATTTGTTAGAATGCATGGTCTTTCAGAGTAAAGTGTAGCCTTGTGATAGTGGGTGAGTTTTAGATATATTATAATGGATGGATAATTGCCATCTTAACGTATCTAGGGCAGCAATTACATATCATTCAGATGCCTTCAATTGACTGCAAGTGCGCTAGGTTCTGGTTTTGGCCAAATGAATGTTTTGTTGGAACAGCTGGAGTCCAGGACCACTATATCTATGTCATATTATGTCGTCGAACTTTCATTTAGCAGAAAGTCTTTGGCATCTAACCATCCAGAATTATTGGGACGGTGTCTTTCTCAAGTTAAGTTCTTGAATGATACAAAGCAGATGTTCGTGTGCTACAGCTAGTGTGAAATTAAGCCGAGGTAGTTGGGATCTGACAGGATTTTTGGATTTGGAATACTCTCTCCGGTCAAATATAACCGGCTATTTTGACTACTTATCAAGATTCTATGCGGGTTATTTTGACATATCAGCATTCCGTGGGTTCTTTAGGTTATAACCTTGATGGCAACACTTCTGGATTTTACCGATGTCCTGTTAGATCACTCTTTCCAGGAAGGATCGTTGCTAAATTGAGATGGGTTCTTGTGATGCTTATCTTACAGCTCCGATGGCTGCTTGCCTTGATGTTTGGACAGCAAACAACACCCCGTGTGTTACGTGAACAATCTACTGCTGGTGACGAGAGTGTTTTCCATATTCAACTGAGGGGGTCAACAACGAGTCTTAATCCACGCAAGAACGCTTGCTAGTAATTGGCAGATATTCGCAAAAATTGAAGGATACAACTCGACCAAGAAAGTGCCGTAGAATAATATAAGAATCTCACCATTTCTATTTATTTGATAAAAATTAAACACAAAGATAATGTAGATCTGTGCAAGTTTCAAGTTCAAAGGGCTTTCACTTGAAATGGTGTGTTAGAGAATAATATAAATCATATCCTGAAACCTTATCTAACAGTTTAAATTTATGGATTGAATTGGTTTTTTAACAGAAAAAGCGTTACCGCTGTGTAACTTCACCATTAGTCAAGAAGGATCTTGCAATGATTATGAACCGAAGGAGTATATTGCTGTAAGGATCTTGATATGCTTTTGTATGTCGAAAATGTTTTCAAACTAGGCTGTGGTATCTTTAGATGCCTTGTTAAAAGTAAAAGCACATGTATTTCCTGTAACGAGCCAAGAGATCAAAACCAACAGTTTATTCACCAAAAAAGGATGGACAAGATTGTCTAATTTTATTCACAAGAGTAACCTCATTGGTCCATATAAACATAAAAATAAAAATAAAAATAATAATTATTATAGTTTTAAAACCTAACTCGAAGATTTATCTGAGATCAGGTCGGGGTCACGAATTAGATTAATCATTAATCTGGATTAATGTAAGAATAAAAATAATTATTTTTATAATTTTAAAACTCGACTTAAGAGTCGAACTAGGACAGAACTTGAGTTGATCATTGATTTGAGTCAATATAAGGATACAAATCTCTCTCTCTCTCTCTCTCTCTCTCTCTCTCGTCACGGATTAGGTTGACTATTAACTCGGTTCAATATAAAAATAAAAATGTTTATGATCATAGTTTTAAAACCTCACTAGGAGGTTGATCCGGGGTCAGGATCGGGTCATAAGTTGGTTTGACCATTAACATGGGTCAACGTAAGGATTCAAATAGTTATTATCATAGTTTTAAATTCTGACTAAGGGTTCAACCCAATGCAAGACCATGGCCACAGGTTGGGATAGTCGATTCGGGTTGACTCGAGGCAACATAAAAAAAATAGTTATTATCATAGTTAAAACCCGATTCAAAAGTCAACCCGGGGTAAAGCTCAAGTCACAGGATTTGAGGGTTAACTCGAGTTGATTTAAATCAATATAAAGATAAACATGATTATTATAATAGTTTCAAAACCCAACTTGAAAGTCACCTTGAGGCAAGACCGAGGTTACAAGTTAAGAGGGTCAACCCGGGTTAACCCAAGTCAACATATGAATAAAAATACTTATTATTATAGTTTTAAAACTTAACTCAAGAGTCAGCATAAGGCAAGACTTAAATCACGGGTCAGGAGAATTAACCTGAGTTAACCTAAATTTTTTTAAAAAATTTAAGCAACCTTATTATGACTAAAATATTTTTAAAAAATTAATGTATTTTTTACTTATAATATATTTTTTATCCATGTTTTATCACGAGTACGTGATAGATAATTTAAAATTTTAAACAGATCAAGTTGGGACATATCTCAGGTGAACAGAATTCCTTCTAATATCTACTAAACATGAAATAAAAACAAATTATTCATTCCAACCTAAAGCACACCAATCACAATACAAAACAATTATTTAAGTTCAGTACAATCTAATCCAGTCTAATCCTAGCATACCATTACTTTAGCATTCCAAGAATTTGAGGTGTGACTGATGACTATTCCAAAGCAAGACATCCGAATTTTTCAGCCACGCAGGCAGCAGCCATGTCTAGAAGAATATTTTTGCCGTAATCCAAAAGGAAAAGTGCTAATGAAATGCATGTCGGAAAGCTTATTTGACTACAATAATTCAAGAATCAACCCTCAACCTTGAAAAGGAAAGGAACATAGAACTTGAAATACCGACGTGAAATGTTCATGTAACCGTGAGTGAATTTTTTGTCGCCATACCTGCATTCACTGAATCATTTTACGTGAGCAGAACTTGATTACGACTTCAAAAATCTAAAGTAGCACAGTAGTCTCTACCATTTAAGACGTGTGGAAGCGAAAACATTATCACAGAGATTATTCTCACATCTCATCCATTCAGTTTCCCATTCCACCAGGAAAAGTCACTAAATCCAGGTCGATTCAACATGTAAATTTACTTGCACCACCAGATAATCCAGCATCCATTGAATCCTCAATTTCTTTCACTTTGGTCTTCGCCTCAAGATAGCTATCCTTTACCCTTGCTTCTCCCTTGGCTGTCCACTTGGAATCTGAAGCAACTTATGAGAGGGTCATTTGTGAGTCCAGCCACTTGCATGGTCATGGGTCAACACTTCAAAACCCTCTTTTTGCCATGTCCTTGCTTATGAGCTCTGCTTTTGGAGTCTTGACTGGAACTTGGTGGGAATATCGGAATTGGCTTCTGATGGGCTTATGGTTGACAAAGTTCGAGGTCTGTTTAATAAAAGAGCCAAACTCATCTATGAACTGCAGCATCAACAACAAGCTGCGAGTTTACAGCAGTTTGGAGGTCATGGGTTGGGACAATCTTCAACAATATTATACCGAGCCCAGAGCTTTCTTTACCATGAGTTATTAACAAGTCACAAAAAAAAGGGAGTCGAATATTAGGCTTACAACATGAATTAATCAACACGCAAGAAATGAATAGAAAAGTTCATGTCTCCACCTTGCACATTTGATGAGCATTTTCAACGATTGATCGGAACTTTAGCTCTGACAGTAGGCAGAAAGTTTGAGCATTTGGAAGTGCTATCTTTCTCTCATTAGCAATTGGATCAAAATCCAAAATGACTTCCCTGCATGCAGATAACTCCGTGTCAACCAAGTGAAACCCATTAAAAGTTTGAGCATCGACAATTCACATTGCCTTTTGGTTATTGAATGCCAGTACACCAAGCAAGTGAAGTGCATCTATCATAACAAACACATTTAATTGAAATAACCAATGCCTAAATATATGCCTTTTGTTAGGGATGACAGGCCATGTAAGTTCAGCCAAAGCTCCTGATAGGCTTAGCTGTTCAAACAGCTTCCTGATCACAGACTGAGGAAGCTACCAGATCCCCTTTGCTTTGGAAGAAGATTATCCAAAGGGTTTTGTGCATGACATACTTGTCATCATGGACTGGGACTCCCCAATCTTCATCATGAAAAGTGGCATAGCATGGATCTTTTAGAAAGCGGGGAAAAATTAATTAGCGACGGCAACTTTGTGAAAAAGCTCAAAACTTAATTATATTACAGGCAAAATATCTGGCAATTTGCAGCCTGCCACGGAATGCAGAACGTTTACAAGTTAACAAACTGAATTTAAACCATCATGTTTCTGGTCATGATTTGCTTTAAATCTAACTCAGGTATAGCAAAGATAAAGACTGTTAATTCTAAAGCTAGCTCCAAGGTTAAGTGGGGAGAAATCTCTCTAGTATTTTATTATATCTAAATAATAGTTTGTATAATAAAAAAAAACACCCCAACAATTTATATGACTCTTGAAACACTGACCTAAATAAAAAAATATAAACTAAATAGAAAATAAATAATTAAAATTAAAAAATATATAAGTAATAACTAAAATAGCCAAAACAATAACTTCCAGGTCTAATTTTGAGATATATAACTATTCAATAAGTGATAAGTGACTTATCACAAGAAAATAGTCTTAAAATCACCTGAAAAATTTTAAGCCCAATTTAACATTGGATTTGTTAGTTTAATATGTCTTTTAGCCAAACGGTCGGTTACACGTTACATTATTATATTCGTATAAATATATATTTATTATTAATAAAAACTTAATTTATTTTTAATATCTATATAATATTAGATTAATAAATCTAATATTTGATTTATGAATTTAAAGTAAAAATATAACCCACATATTTATTATTAATAAAAACATTAATTCAAAGTTAATGGGACACTAGTCTCTATTGGTTTGGAAAGGAATTTATTTTCCTATCAATGAGTCTTGGTGAGGTCTAGCCCCGAAGGACTGTGAATAGCAGGATCTTGCTCCCGGAGCATGACCACAGATGAATCCTCAGAATGCACAGGACACACATCTCTGGCATTAATTAACGCGGGAATAAACTATGTCACTTAACCCCCTCAAGATACGAGCATCTTGCCACATCAGTGAAAATAATAGTAATATAAATCACTTCTTTAAGGTTTTATGCCAAAATAATTCAAGATTTAGTGACAGACTCTCTCTCTCTCTTTCATGATCATAAATATTTTGCACTACATAGATTGATTATAAACCAACTATGGCTAAATTTCACATAAATATGATAAGAGCAAAGATTTCATCAATCATTCAGCTAAATCAACAGGATGATGCATCAAATAACGCACTGAGGTTCTCTTGTATGAAACATCACTTTACACCAGATGCTCACTACTAATGGAAGCAGATTATTAGCCTCGCAAGGGCCTCTTACCAGAAAGCACACTCCTTGGTTCATTGCTAATGAGTCTTTCATCTGTCAAAGCAAGTGCCTTCTTTGACATGAGAAAATAACAAGAGTGCAACAATTTGCAATTTAATATGAACCCCACTTGCTTTTACCATGTTCTAAACCCAATTTCAACATAAACTCTTATTCCTTTTTTTGTCGTCAATGACTAGTTTCCTACTTGTTTTTCAATCTCTATTTCTTATAAACAAGCAGGAGCATTAAACCACTCAACATCAAATACCAAATGCAAAAATCTTGCCTTTTTAAAACTTTTACCATCAATACCTCTCAATTCTTGAAGTTCCACAAATTACTAAACATCAATATCCAAATAAAAACACACCCAATTCAAACACGCTTACAAAAAATACACAAAAAGAACAAAACAGAGAGGGAGAGGGAGGTTCGAAAACTTACCAGTAGTAGGTGTAACCCAGGACACCTATTTTTTACTTTGAAGCTGAAAGTTATCAGTACTATCTGTTAAATAATATTTATGTAGTTTTATTTATTAAGGGTAGAATAATACTTTCAGTTTGACCTATATATACTTTATTTGTATTTAGGTTAAGACAATGCATTCATAATATACAGATTATTCAGAATTCTAGCCTCCTTTCTCTATTTGATCTCGATTAATTTAACATGGTATCAGAGCTGGTTTTATGAAATGAGACTTAATCCCAAGTTGGAGTGAGATTTTGTCTTCCGTTTCTGCAAAATTTGGTATTTCGTCAGTTTCTGCAATTATTTTGGTATTTCATCTACCCTTCAACTTTTGCAATTTGGTATTTGTGTTCAGTTTCTGCAAATTGGTTTTGTGTTTTGGAGTAATCGTATAATTTTGAGAAGATATTTGTTTAGTTTCTGCAATCTCTGTTCAGTTTCTG
>Ga0325404_1005289_pt1 | contig 13607 bp, 9 predicted proteins | sample PopdelMetagenome_18_FD_205664 | JGI IMG/M metagenome (GOLD analysis project Ga0325404, IMG submission 205664) | Populus deltoides microbial communities from Bellville, Georgia, United States - Xylem-Control-R1 | ecosystem: Host-associated > Plants > Phyllosphere > Stem > Wood/Secondary xylem... | reverse complement strand
CATGAATAGTTGAACATCGTTGTTTTTTATTTATTTTTTAGCACCATGTGTTCAAATTTGAACAGTTAAAAGACAATGCTCTTTTACAGTACCACTAGTGCAGTGTCGGCACGTTGGCGTGGAGTACTTTTAAAGTATATTATTGTTTAATTGTATAACAATTAAAATAAATATTTGTAAAAAATGCATTTAGTAGAAAAAAATGTTTAGTCTTTTTTGTTTTTTTTAATTATTTTATTTAAATGTGCTTGTTTTTGCGATTAAAGTTGTGTTTTGTGCATGGAATCTACAAATATAAAAAAAAACAAACTAACTTTTGTGTATTCAATTTTAACTACTAAAACAAACACAAATGATGATGCATTTTTTTTTTGAAAGAAATATTTAAAAAAAAAAGAAAAGAAAGGGGAATTATAGTCAATAAAAATTGAAAACAGATTTTATAAATTTTTTTTTGTCGATCACACACAAGGATGAGAAAAAGGAAAATTATTACATATTTAAGATGTTACAACTTGCAATATGCATTCGTGAATTCACATAATTCCAAAAAAAAAAAAATCCTGAGTCAATGGAAAAGGGAGAGAAAAAGAGAACGGATATCATCTTAGATAAACTTTCTCCATCTGACCTTCTGTCTAATGGGCTGGATGAACTAAAGCAGGGACACCTAATTTAATCTGGGCCTGGTGGGCTTCAAAGAAGGGTGGGGCAGATAGGGAGAGGGCCGAGTTGCAGACTGCTTTGGAACATATTGCTTAGGAAAGAAAGAAAAAAGAAAACCGATTCGTTCCTCTTCTAGGATCTCAAATGAGGAAGCGTTTCGGAAGGTGGTGTGAATTATATTTCTAAAAAATTTAAATTTTTTTGTTTTGTTTTACTAAAATTTAATATGATTTATATGTTTTGAATTGTTTGATGTGCTAATATCAAAAATAATTTTTAAAAAATAAAAAAATCATTGACATGTATTTCAGCATAAAAAATTATTTGAAAAACAACAGCTACCACACCGCCAAGTACCTCTAAGTCGGAATAGTTTAAGTTTATTGTATGAACTTTGAAGATCTTATGTTGGTAGCTTTATGTAGTTTCCCCCCCTGAATTAGAGGATGCTTGTTTTATATAAATATGCAAAATATTTACACATAAATTTTCTTACAACATATGTAAACAACACGCCGGTTATGCTTAGGAGAAATGATGATGATGGACGCAAATGTCATGGTTACGGTGGTGATAATACAAGTAGCGGTGATAATATGATGATTAGAATAAGATAAACTATATTAAGAGTGTGTTTTTGTTTGTAAAATGTTGTGAGATTTTATGAATTAAAAATATTTTATTTAAAATAAAATATTAATTATATCCCAAGTCACATCTCAGATTGGATGTGAACGGCTTGTTTCACATTTATACCGTTCAAAGTGTGAAAGAAACAATCGAGTTTTTTTTTTTTAATTGAATGTGCAAATATAATTGCAATGGTTACTTGTGGTGTGAGCCCCAATCAGGCCTAGCTACTAAACTTTCCACCGCTACCATCTATCAATTTTTGCCAACTCTATAGCTATTGACCCTTGAGCAGGAGGCTAATAAAGGTCACGCAAGCAAAGCCATCATGATCCCAACTCCCAATTTCCATAGAGTAATTAAGCTGCCAGTCTTTTCATTTTTGGTTGCCTTATGGTTATTATAATCATGCAGCTTCCTGTGGAGAACAACCTCTTAGTTTCATCAAAAACAAAAGGAGAAAAACCACAGAGAAAATGAAATATTGTGGTTAATTTCCTAGCTAGCTTTCACACACACACACACACACATCCTTGAGTATACATTTCGATCATAATGTACAGGTTGAAAAACAAAACACCTATAATCTCCAGTATCAAATTGGCTGTGCACGATATATATATATGTGGGGGCAGTGAGGTTGATGACAAATCCACACACCAATATAGCAATCGATTGCAGAGCACATAGAGGAGATGATGGATGGATTAGACATTTTAATGAGAAATTGTGGAGCCATCATAATTGATGCATGTGAGACCCAACGTCATAGATGGTGTACGTGTTTACAAGTTTTTAGGGCACTTGAAGAGGGAGGAGAAGAAGGGGAGAATCCCATTTATTTCATTGTTGACTATGGCGCCCGCCCGCGCCCTTATATATATATATATATATATATATATATATATATATATATATATATATATATATATATAAAATAGAGTGTATGTTTTAGTAGTAGAGGTAGTAAAGGAAGAAATAAGTGAAGGGTTCTGTGGGTGTGATTCTAGTCATGCTCTCTTCGATTAATGGCTCTTCCTACCTTCCTTCCATTCAAATACGGCATGATTAGGGTTCCAATGTGCCTATACTATCAAGCATTACATCCGCGTATGTTTTGCCTTCATTTATTTTTCGTGTTAAAGTCTCACTCTCTGCACTCACACTACCATGATGATTAGTAATTACTAAATTATTGACTTACATTGCGCTGCTGTGAATTGATAAACTTTTTTTTTTAATATACAAAAGAAACATTCAAGAATTGTTAATGATTTGAATGAACCCAAATTAATATATTAAATCCATGAATAACATCATGATATTATGATAATCCAATAAAAAATAAATCAAAATAAATTATAAACTTTAATTTTCAATAAACCTATTGTTAAATGTTGAAAATGAAAAAACAAATCAATCTAAATACATGACACAATAAAAGACTCGGGTTTACCCGAAAAAAACATGACTTGAGTTATAAGACCAGGATAATCTCAAAGAAAGTAAGCCAAAATATATCATGAAGTCTAATTCATAATCAACCCAATGTTAAATGATGAAATTAAAAAAAATATCAACTAAAAAAACAAAAAAACTCGAGTCAACTGGGTTAACCCGTCAAACCCACGACTCGAGTCATGAGACTAAGATTACCTCATAGAAAGCAAATCAAAATAAATCATAAAATCTCATTCCCAATTAATCTAATATTGAAGGATGAAATTGAAAAAAAATAACAATTAAAAAAATACAAAAAAACCCTATTTCATCGAGTTAATTCACTAAACCTGTGACATGAATTATGAAACTGAGCTAACCACAATAAATTATGAAGATTAATATCTAATAAAATAAATATAAATTAAAGTACAAAATTAGAAAGAAAAAAACTATTGAAATGAATATTATTTTGTGAGGTGCGTGTTTTCTCTTTTAGAATTTATACTATAATATAATGTTTCATGATTTAATTATGCATAATTTCTCTCGCACGAGCAATAAAATTCTTATATATACTTATCCCTGATTAATTGGTCGACCTGCCATTTGAGTTCCTTAAAGACTGGTTTTGATTCGAAGATCACTTTGCTACCTGTGGCTGATCCCAAATTAATGAGTAGAACTTCTTCTAAAACTCACTCGAGCGGTACATTAATATATATATATATATAAGGTCAGATAATTTATCAACTAATTAAAGTTATAACTATCCAACTCCACTTTCTATTGGGTACTACGCAAGATTAGACAAATAATTTTTTCCCCCTTTTTGGAAAAAATTACTGAAGCACTCAAAGAGTAACCCACCATTATGCATTAAATTATGAGTATAAAGGTTATTTTTTAAAAAAAAAAAACTATAAATGCTAAACCATTTAAAAATTAATTAATTAATTAATCTATTCTCTAACCGAAACAATTATAGCATGAGGATTACGCATGTCATACCAAACCAAGCAATTATCATAGATTTTTTTTTACCATATTATTAATGTGCAGGTAAGATTCACTGATTAATTAGTGGATCTTCTTCTATAGCTGTTGCAATTGCACATGTCAGGCTAATTATCTACCTGCATTAATTAACAATTTAATATCATTACAGCCATAATTATTTAGTGGACAAGGCACAAGACATGGAAGTAGTTGGAATACAAGTGAAAATAATATTCCAGCGGTTGTTAAGTGAAAATTATTTTAATAGCGAAATAGCAGCGCAAAAACCAGCGGCCTCCTAAGCCTCGCTCCATTGTTTTTGAACAAAGACAACAGCAAATTCACTCCATATGAACGATCCTTGTGCTAAATATAATTATCAGCAATACATGTAGTTTGAGAAGAGTTTCGAGAGCTGGAGATTTACAAGGAGGAAGAAGGAATGCATGTACATAAGCACACACGATATCTTATCATGGACAACAGCAGCATATTTATCCCCATTTATTTTCATTTTCTTTTTCGGCCATGCATCATTTGTACGAAGAGAATAACATGAAGGAGACGACGGGGTTTCCAGGCCCTCAATGCAACGTTTGACTCTTAGATATTTGTGTTCAAACTAAGAATAATGAGATACATAAAAGTGGAGTAAGGACAGGGTCGAAATGAAGATGCCAACATCCCCTTGTAATATGGTCCACACCTCCAAAAGTCTAAGAGAGAGAGATGAGCAGCAACTACAATCTCTTCATTGCTTTCAGCTTGAAATGGGGCCATAAGACAAGGTGATGCCAAGAGAAGCCACTTGTAATCAACCTAATCATCCATGGATGCTTGCTGACATGACCATGAAGTGGCATCTCAGACGGACCGTTCAAACATAACCTATAGTTAGCAAACAGTAATGACGCTGGTTTTTTCAAATCAATAACGTTAGCATGCATAATACTCGCGCTTTATTGGTTCTCTAAATTTTTTTATTTTATTCCTCCTTAAGGCTAAGCATGCAGGAGATTATCAAAGAGAAGCATAGATGATAGAACCTTCCATGATCTTAGGCTTTTCTCTTTTACCTGCCTCAATATTCATCATCGATACAAGGGGTTTGCTTCCCTTTGCAATCATGAGTCCAATACGACATCATTGCTGTAGAAGATAAATCTACCCCCCTATCAAATGCATTCCCACCAGCAGCTCACCATACGCCCCGGATAATCATGCACACTGCCATGACACAAATCCTCCTCTATATATATGGGAACAGGCATCCACCCTCTTTTCTCAATTCGCATTCTTTCATCTTAATTTCCAATAGCAACTGATCTTATATATATCCTCTTTGAGAGCTAAAGGAAAATGTGCACTAACGGAGTAGACAGGATCCCTTCTCCTTTCCACCCTTTAAAGAGAAGGCAAAGATCAAAGAAATGTAAGGTTCAGGTTATTGGGCTCACCTGCAGGTATATGTCTTAACTAGCAAGCAGAAACACAGCATCTCCTTATAACACAACCTTAATTGTTAAAAGTGTTTTGATTTTTCTTTCGCTGTATGGTTCTTACATGTTTTATGGGCTGAATTTCCTTTAATATTTTCTTTTTGTCCTCTCTCTTTTTGTAAAGCAGGAGGTCAGGATATGAGGATTGGGAGGAGAAGAACATGGAGCTAAAGAACTTGAAGCTGTATTTAGAGAACCAAAGTATTGTTGAAGAGAACGAGAAGCTGAGGAAGAAAGCTAGTCTTCTCCACCAAGAAAACCTGGCCTTAATGTCTGAACTTCAAAAGAAATTCCCTCATTTGGATCGCTTCTCCAACACCCTACTTCTCTTACACAAACACTAGCAAAATATATATATAGTGCAGATTAGAAACTCTCTTTATAGCCGTCTCTCTATAGCCTTCCTTTTGTTTTTCTCTTTTCTTCGCTGAATTAAGTATGTTAGTAACAAGATCTAATGAATTTTGCTTAATTGGTAGTATTTGTTATAATTATCATGGTAAATTTATGTATGCCAACTAGCAAAATAAACTATCAATGATTCCCTTTTTTTCTTTTTTCTTTTAGTTGTAAGTTTATGTATCAACTAAATTTTCATTGATTCTAGTATTTGCTTAGTTCTTAAGCCTGAAAATGAAACTAGGAGAGATTCTATAAACTCAGCAACAAATTAGATACTTAAGCCTGACATCGTGATTAGCTGCAATGATAAAGTGACCGCGCGACAAGACAAGTGTTCTTGGAACAGTACATAAAGGCGGCATGAATACCCTGATTTGTCTTGCAAACAATCTTTCCCACCTTAACCTATCTAGCCCTAGCTGTAGTATCTCTATAATTAAAGATCTGATCCAATCCCTGGCGTCTGCTAATACATAATACTCCCTTAATTTCCATTGTTAATGTAACCTCTATTTTCACCTTTGCTGTGAATGCATTGTAAGAAATAAGGGAGCATTCTTAGTATTGCACCCAAGTACAACTATGAGGCAAGGAGCTCTTTAGGTTTCCAAGCTCCAGTTCTCTGCACTCTGGGCTCTATTTTGCTTATGATTTTGTTCTCTTTTGTTTTTCCTTCGGTTGTTTTAAAACCTAACAAGTGGTTATTTATCGTGAAGTACTCACCTATATACAGAGCAAGAGATTACAAGAGTGCCTAAAAATGGACCAAAACAAGAGCAATGGCTGCACAAGTAACTGTTCCCCTCCGTCAACGTTGTACGTACTAAACACATCCTAAGAAAGAAAAATTAAGGATTGCTTTGAGAGCTCTATTTTATTAATGCTATACTGCAAGTGCTTTACTTGTCCTACATCAACATTCAACAAAGGGGAGGTTAATCTTGCTTGACATAATTAAGCTACCCTATGACGATGAAGATATTAGGATGACTGTGTGCTATGCAGTGCACCTAAAATAACAAATAGTACACAGAGTCAAGGAAAGGTCAAACAAATTACTAACCAACCACTTCAATCTTCATTAGCTCGAGAGGGGAAAGGAAAAGCCAGGAGAAAACTGACAAAGAAAATCAGCCAACATTTTCTACAAAACAACAGGGATACAGCAATCACGCATCATTAACGAGCTCTATGTGCTTATAATCTTCAATCAAGTCAAAATGCCATAATTCCAAGTTGAAACAAGCCACACCATGAATCTTCCTTTTCTGGGGTTTCAGACCCATACGGTCAGAAAGGATGCATCAGCAGCTCATCAGTCAAAAAGCAATTATATACTTAAAAAACCTGGTAGACCTTGGCAATGGTGATTCAGGTCTCCAGGTGCCGTTGATGGATTGGTTCAGAGTTATATTTAAAAATGGGAAAAAATCTTTTGTTGCACTTAACAACTCAAACGACACAATGAAAATAGAAAGCTTGCAGTGTACCATCTTCCGTTTTTGAAAAAAAATATATGCTAATCAACTAGAAAGGTCCAAGTAAATCCCCTGATTGCTGAACTCACCAGAGATAATGGTTGTTTTCTGTCATTGTAAACACGGCTCAAGGTATGCTTGCATTTTGACTGTAAGACTCACTCCGTCCCACCAGTCCACAAGCCAAAGAAAACACATCCGACTTCTAGCTCTTGTGAGAATCCACTTCTGCCATGAACTGTAAGGGTTTACAGCCAATTTCCTTTATAAAAAAAAAGGTAAATAACCACAATTAACACTGGATAATGGTTCGCTACTTCCCTTATATTTGTTAATTAATGTATGTATATTATCAGAACTTGAACTAGAACCAGCTTATAGCATTATGAAGGAAAGTTGTCTCTTCCAACAACTGAAAAACAGAGATTTTACTTTCAGAAAGATATATTGACATGCAGGCTTTGAAACTGTCAGAGATTCTTGGGGTGTTCTTCTGGCGACTTGTATACACGGAATGCAGCAATGCACATCGTGGCATTACCTATTCCTGCCAGAGTCAACATTACACAGAGCATAATTAATTATGCTCTGTATCATGTGAAATACTTCAACAACAATAGCAACATGATGGAGTGGGACCAAGGAGATGGTCTGAAATATATATATGAAAACAGCAGAAATTAATATTTCAAAACCATGTAATGCACCGTGGTGACATAAACGGCTGGCAATTTCCTATTCGCCCAGTATTGACTGAACTAAAATCTTGGATTGTAAGCATCACATTTCATAATATTTCATAATATTTCCATTGGCAACAATAATTGCTAACATTGTAGTCTTCATTATCGTAACTTTAATCTTTAACATCACTTGCTCATCATATATGAAGCAATCTCTTTTAATATCATCAGCTATTTTCCCTGACAATTACCTCATATTCTAATTGTTTTATATACGTAACTATCAACTAATGCATATAGAGATAATCTAGATTCTTCAATTCTATCTTCTCCCCTTGCTTTCTCATTTTTCATGTTCCTCTACCTCAAGAACTTTTCCTTGCCATCTTCTAATTAATTCATTTATCATATTTCATCCTTTCACAACACATCTATGACCAGGAGTAAACTTTTCCCCACACTTGAAACACAGTCCAAGTTTCTTTCTTTCCTCATAAAGATCATCACAAGTTTGTTTAGAGTTATTTAACAGTTCACTACCTGTCAATAAATCTTCCATAGCCACTCGTTGAAGAAGTTCTTGGAATTAGCCTACTCTTCTTAGTGATTACAGCATTGGTTTGATATAGCCCACTAATGAAGTTGGATACATTATAATCTTCAGGCAAGGAAGAATTAAGTGTACTCAGCAAAGATTTAAGCTCTTGGAATTTCTTCACATGCTCTTTTACACTCTTTTCTTGTTCTTACTTGTTTAACTCCTCACTATATCACTTCGATTGCCAAATCGTATACAAACTGCCTTTAATAACTCATCCAAGTTAGTTAATCATTTCCTCCTACCAAGAGGCTTTCGTACCAAATCTCAGCCTTTCCTTCCATATACAAAGAAGCGATCTCAACCCATTGATTGAACATTTTTTAAATGCAACTTAAAGAACCTCCAACATTTCCTGATCCAACCACAATGGTTTTCCCTAGAAAAACTAAGTAGTTCCACCTTTGGCGAAGCCATATTATACCCTGCTCAGTTGCCTTCTTGAATTCCCATAATATCTCCCCAGTTGCCATTCCTACGAGGAAGATGGTTTCCTTCTGCATTGACACTCTCTCTCCCTTCTTTCACGTTCACCCTCCATATTAGCCTTAAAAGAATTCGAGGTCGTCAATACCGTATCCATTTGTAACTGTAATTCTTCTATCTTCTTGTACAATTCAATCCCTTCAATCTTAATTTCTGTTCTGATTTCTGTATTTCTTCATTTGTACGCCTGTTGTGCTCCTCCAGAGCCCATCCTATTATTGTCCACCATGGTGAGCAAGAAGTATATTTGTGTTGCTTAGGAAAGTCCTTAACAATGAAGATTGATAGTAAGAAAGGAGATTTGAGGAGTAGAGAAGAGAGAAGGAGAGGAACTTCTGCAGTTACAAAAAGAAATTCTTATTCAATTACTTGTCTCTCCCTTTATACTAACTAACTGCTACTAACTACTCTTAAATGAATTCATAAACCATTACACACATGCTAATTCTTATTCATCACATTTAAAATGCCCTGCTAACTAATGCTCCTTACTCATCACATGTAAAATACTGCTACTGTAGCGGATCCAGTGCAGCTGCTGTTGCTGATTCTTGCCTTTGCTATAAGGTTGATAACGTAACAAGGACAAACTTGTGAGTTGCAAAAGCAATTTCCAGTTGAAGTGCTATTCTTTCTTCTTGGCCCAAATCATGACCAGAGAAAATCCCATCAAAGACATGATTACAGTCTGCAGTCACAGAAACAGCAGATATTTATCAGAATCCTGCAAGAGAGTACCAATACCTAGCAACACGAAGAAAGAACAACCCAAATCTAAATCATCAGTGCTAATCTTTTTATGTAAAAGCATATGATACAACTTTAATTGCTACTGGTGTGGGCAAACCTAGAAAAAAAGTGGAACGTAAACCATTTGTCAATCAATCAATGCTCTGGATCCAAAAAGAAGAAGAATAACCAATGCCTCCATGGCTGAGGCTTCTGTCATGTATCAACGCAATATAATGAAAAAGTTACTCTCCTTTGCTATGCATATACATAAGAACTGAGTGCTAGAATTAATCAGTGATTAAAATGGAAGATAACTTTCCCTCGTTTGGTTGCTTCCATTGACCAAAAGAAAGTGGGACCAGACTCTGGCATGAACTCATTAACATTGAACCTCAAAGAGAACCATAGAGGATTATTACATGTAATGTTGCTTATAACAGAAATCATTGTTCATTGCAGAAATTAGCAACCACAATTTGCACCAGATTTCTTTATTAAAGATAATTGTGCTACAACAAAAAGAAAATGCGAAGTTTTAACTTACAGAGATTGCTGGAGGCACAGCAACAAGTGGATCTTTGAAAAACCTGTTAGCAAGTGCGAGAGCTAGAAGACTGCTCTGCATTCCTGCAAAGGAAAATATCGTGAGCTAGAAGAGTATGATCCACAACAAAATGACCGAGTTGAAAACAAAGGTGGTACCTGTCTCATAGGATAGTGTTCTTTGCAGTGCTTTTAAGTCAGATGCCTTGTGGAAGACAAAACCAGTGAAATAGTAACCAACTACAAATGCTGATAGATGAAATGCAATAATAAGCGATACTACGGTTACTCCAAAAGGGGACATAACTGAGTCAACATTAATAGCAAGTGGTGCTCCAACACAACAAGCTGTTACCAGTACTGATAGTGGTGGCAAAAATGGCCGAATAACACCAGAAATCTGCGGAAACAACCTGTTGTTACAAATAAATAAGACATAAGCACACCTCACATCAACAGTGAAACAAAACACTTGTTTGGATTGAGCATATCACCTGTTTAGAAGTAAGCCTGCAGCAATTGGAGCAACTACGATCTGCATAATACTGGATACCATTCCTTTCACATCAACAGGCAGTCTTTTTCCAATGAGCAATAGAGATAATAATGGAGTAACAAAAACTGCAGTAGCCGTGGACATTGATGTCATGACAATGCTTAGAGGAGCCATTGGAGGGTCTGTCAGAAAAGTAGCATAATTTGAAAGCTGAGCCCCACTAACACAAGATACCAACATGATCCCAGCACCTGATACATAGATTCACAAAAGTGTTGGTACCGTCTCAACTATTTTGGAAATCAGGTAAATACAATCTTACCTATTGGAGTAGGAAGCCCAAATACTGACACTGAAATTATACCAAACAGATATCCAAGAATTGGCTTCACAACAAACTGGCCAACATACCCAGCCAATATAGCTGCTGGCATGTTGAAAGCTTCAAGAAAATCCTTTTCGCTGGAATTAACCCCAACTGCAAACATCAAAAACCCTAATGCAGGAGCATAATACCTGAAATTAGACCAAAAGGAACGATTATGTGCATACAACCTTGAAAAAGTTTACATGGTTCTGTTTATACTGATTTTTTAAAATGCATAAAACTTCTTAATCATTAGCTGGTTTAGCCCTCCTAACTAGTGGTCAAAATTAAACCATCAATCCCCACCACTGTTCTGAACTTATTACATAAATTTTTCCACAGACCAATTTATTCAAAGTAATATTTAATAACCTGGTGGTAAACCACGTGAAAGAGGGGGGATGGACAAGAGCCAACAATGTACTCGCAAGGACTATGTGAGGCAAAAGGGAATTTGATTGCTCCAACATATCCACTATAGAAGCCTCCTTCTGCTCTACCATCTGAAATAAGACATCAACAACCATTGTCAACTGAGTATTTAAAAATTAGAATAACTGCACCGAGTGTCTAAAATCCCATCTAAAGACCCAAAATAAACCTATGAATCGAATTAGGAAGATTAGTTTTGGTTTTTTGGGTTTGAACCGAACTCTCCTCTCCCCTAATGAGCTCTGCGGTCTTTCTGCTGTGCACTATTGTTGAGTAAATCTGCATGCAAACTCACACTCACCGATTGGCTAATTTGCTATTCGTGAGTGAAAGCAATTTGAACCAAAGCACCACACAACCACCCCAATATGTTAGTCTCATCAAAGATTGTTGCAAAGAAATCCTAATCCAAGAACTAGATGGTGAAAGATTCGAACTTCAATAGAACTCATAACATTCTCGTTTTGCCAGTGTTAGACAATTTGGAAACTTATGGATATACAATGCAACTAACCCACTAAATTTTAATTAAAAACAAAAATAATAAACAATAACTGCAGAAAGAAGCACCTGACTTGAGTTGGTCACATAATTCTGATCATGATCCGGTTCCAAAGAATCAGAGAACTTCTGGGACTCACATCTGCTCACCAAGAATCTTGAACTCGCACCTATCAAATATAAACAACTACATGCATCCGAACCAAAAAGAGAATAAAAAATAATGGATTGCAAAGACAGAGCTGAAGAGGAACTTACAATGAAAATTCGGTTTTAATGGCATTGAAAAACCCAAAGATCGCAACTCTGAACAAATAGTAGAATTATTAAACACAACAAAAGACTTGAGGGACTAGTAAGATTCGAAAGAGAAACCATTAAGACAAAATTACAGACCTGAAAAGGATTTGAAGGAGCGACTTGGGGTCAAAACTGAAAGGTTATTATTACAAAATTTGCGAACGTGGGAAATTTTTTGGTTATGAGATTGGGAGATATCTGGGCGTTGAATCTGCAGCGTTCTACTGTTTACCACACTCATTTCTTGTCAACAGAGAGTGTTCCGTAGCGTAGGATAGTATACACTCCCTGTTCTTTTTGTTATTTGTTTCCAAACAAGGCTTTCTTCTTCGGTTTTATTGTGCGTATGCAAGGAGAGTGGTGGGATTTTTTTAAAAGGTATAATCTTTTTAAAATATATACTATATTTTATAAAAATAAAAATATACGTTATGTCTCATTAGAAAAAGTCAACTATATCTTTAAATCAAACACCCTTTGGTGTTTTTATAGAGGTTGTTTTTAAATGTTTTTTATTTTAAAATGTGTTAAAATAATATATATTTTTTTATTTTTAAAAATATTTTTTGATATTAATATAGTAAAATAATTTGAAAATATAAAAAAATTAATTTAAAATACAAAACAATAAGTAAAAAAATACAAAATTTAAAATACAAAAACAAAAGAGCTCGTCTAGTTATGTTATAATAGTTGTTTATAAAATATTTTTAATGTCAATATATTAAAATATCAAAAAAATAATTTAAAGTAAAAAAATAAAAAATAAGTTAAATTAAAAAAAACAAATAAAATACAATACAGCAGCAAATAGCATTGTCATTAATTAAAAAAAAACACCAATAATTTACTCATTTCTTTTCACTCCACCTCTCAACTCAACTTATATATATATATATATATATAGACACACACACGCACTAAAATATTCTTATATATAATATATCAAAAACACCAACAAATGAAAAATCATAACTTTTCTTCAAGATCGATTGCTCTCTCTTTAGAATTCCCAGCGCCTTTTCAATTCACAGTCACATGACAACATATTTCTACACAAGTACAAACCAGAAAACAAGTCTCTAGCCTGCCACGAAGGCTTAGATTCACTGATGCAAGAACTTGTCAAATTTAGGCAATAAATCCCTGAAGAAATAATATTCAGTGAAGTTGAGGATGAAAACTCAAAGATAGCTTGTTTTTCTAAACCAAACTCGCCATCTTGGCAAGTATTTTAACAGAGATAATTAATTGTTATGGTAGTTTTTACTTGATGAATTGAACTTCAAATCAAGATTCATAATAATGAAAGAATTATTTGTGGTTTCCAATGCAAATTTCTATTTCCAAGAGCA
>Ga0325404_1005288_pt1 | contig 13607 bp, 8 predicted proteins | sample PopdelMetagenome_18_FD_205664 | JGI IMG/M metagenome (GOLD analysis project Ga0325404, IMG submission 205664) | Populus deltoides microbial communities from Bellville, Georgia, United States - Xylem-Control-R1 | ecosystem: Host-associated > Plants > Phyllosphere > Stem > Wood/Secondary xylem... | reverse complement strand
TCGTCGGAGGCAACTTGGTTACGTGGAGGAGTAAGAAACAAAAGGTGGTAGCTCTATCAAGTGCGGAAGCCGAGTTTAGAGGTATGGCAAAGGGGCTTTGCGAGCTTTTGTGGCTCAGACGCCTGCTCTCAGAAATTGGCTTTGCACCCAATTCAGAAATGAATTTATATTGCGATAATAAAGCCACGATAGAAATATCTCAGAACCCAATCCAACATGACAAAACGAAGCATATTGAGATAGACCGGCATTTTATTAAACAGAATCTTGAAGAAAAGGTAATTCGCTTTCCGTTCGTCAGATCAGAGGACCAACTTGCGAACATGCTTACAAAGGCCGTCTCAAACAAAAACTTTCACAGCTCACTTGACAAGCTGGGTATCAAAGACATTTCTACACCAACTTGAGGAGGAGTGCTGGCATGAGCTGTACAAACCGAGAGACAATAGGAAATTATAGCTGTAATAGTCACGTTTATCTTCTATTTATGTAAATCCTGATTGTCATGGGATCGTAATTGTTTCCTTTCCAAATACAACTAGGAAGGTTGTACATTGTGATGTATAAATCCCCTGCTTCTGCAATAAGAAAATATAATTGAATTCTGCAGAAACCCTACTCAAATTAACACTTCCATGGAATAATCTACGCTCACTGGATCTTTCTTGGAACAAGCTCAAAAGATCCCTTCCAATTCCACCACCAGCAATCTATGAATATGAAGTCTCGAACAACGAATTAAATGGAGAAATCCCAGAAGTTCTTTGCAATCTGGCTTCGCTTTCTGTCCTTGATTTGTCAAATAACAATTTGAGCGGCAAACTTCCTCAATGCTTGGGCAATAAAAGCAGCACTGCTTCAGTTCTGAATCTCCGCAGCAATAGTTTCAGTGGTGATATTCCTGAGACATTCACAAGTGGCTGCTCATTGAGGTTCGTTGATTTCAGTCAAAACAAAATGGAGGGGAAGATACCAAAATCATTAGCCAATTGCACCAAGCTAGAGATTCTCAATCTTGAACAAAATAACATAAATGATGTCTTTCCTTCTTGGTTGGGTGTTCTTCCTGATTTGAGGGTTATGATTTTGAGATCTAATGGGCTCCATGGTGTGATTGGGAATCCAAAAACCAATATTGAATTTCCTAGGTTACAGATTGTTGACCTCTCCAACAACAGTTTTAAGGGTAAGTTGCCACTTGAATATTTCAGAAATTGGACTGCCATGAAAAATGTCCGTAATTATGAGCACTTGATTTACATGCAAGCAAACACAAGTTTCGAAACATCGCATATTACAATGAACGAAAAGTATTGAGTACTCAATGACAATGACAAACAAAGGTGTGATGAGACTATATGAGAAGATCCAAGATAGTCTCACAGCTATCGATCTCTCAAGCAATGGTTATGAAGGGGGAATTCCAGAGGCCCTCGGAGATCTCAAAGAACTTCATTTGCTCAATCTCTCCAACAACTTTCTCATTGGTGGCATCCCTCCATCCTTGTCCAACTTGAAAGAGCTTGAAGCTTTAATTGGACCTTTCTCAGAACAAACTCTCGGGAGAGATTCCTGTCCAACTTGTACAGCTCACCTTCCTCGAGGTCTTTAATGTGTCTCACAATTTTCTCTCAGGTCCGATACCACGAGGAAACCAAGTCGGAGCATTTGACAACACTTCATTTGATGCGAATCCAGGATTGTGTGGGGACCCGTTGTCAAAAGAATGTGTAAATGATGAGGACTCGCTGCCAGCAGCAAAAGAAGATGAGGGCTCGGGATATCCACATGAATCTGGTTGGAACGTGGTGGTGATAGGTTATGCAAGTGGATTGGTAATTGGAGTGATTCGTGGATGCGCTATGAACACAAGGAAGTATGAATGGGTGGTGAAAAATTATTTTGCGAGGTGGCAATACAAAGGTCAAGATTTCTAATTATTAAGGTGTTTTCTAGTTTGTCAATCATAGTAAGATTGTAATTTTTTTTCCTTGTCTTCTCTTTCTCAATTTTCACTTGTAAGGATAACAGTGATTTTCTCTTGGATGGTCTGTTTCATATACTAAAAAAAAGATGGTATGTTGAATATTAGTATTAGTTTACTTATTTGGAAATAAAATATTCCTGCAGCGCCCTACCTTGTTTACTTTTTTTTTAACGTTGAAGTAGATGATTTGCACAAGTTTAAAAAAAAAATTATTGTAAAAAAATATTTGAATATTGTTAATTTTTTTTTCTAGTGAAAAAAATATTAAATTGTGTAAGGGTTTATCTAATATAACTTGGTTGACTTTACTGATCTAAAAATAACTGATCATATAACCTGTGAATATAAATTTTGACTAAACAAAATTTCAAGCTAATATCTTTTCTTATGTACTATTCTCGTGTTATGAGATTATGATAATCCAATGAAAAGTAAACAAAACAAAATAAATCATGAAGTTTAATTTTCAATCAAATCAATATTAAAGGATGAAATTGGAAGAAAAAAATTAATTAAGAATAAGAAAAAAAATCTAAATCAACTGGGTTAACCTGTCAAATATGAGATCTGTGTCATGAAAGTATGATAACTAAATAGAAAAAAATTTAATATTTAAAAATAAAATTAAAAAAAAATTAATTGAAAAGAAAAAAAAAAGCAAAGCAAAAAAAAATAAACAAAAAAAATTACTATTCTAATAAATATTGCTTTGTGTATATTTTAGTGTTGAATACTTTTCCTGTACTTTGTTTAGTAATTTTCAATAGAGATTTCACAACTCCTCCATCCTCTCCGAAGCAACCTCTGAAGGTGACAAGGTTATCAACAAACCTGAGTAAGTTAGTGTTTTTTTATTATTTATTATTAAAAAAAAAAAAAACTTTCATACAATCAATGTGGTCTTCAGTTTCTTTAATTTTTAAGTTTGTCATTTTAGCGTCTCAGTTTAACAATCCACTTGTGGGTTTTAATATTACACTCAGTTTTAATATTACACTATTTATTTAACTTGCGCTACTCCTCCGCCAGTCAGATATTATTTTTAAAAAAAAATTAAATATACAATTTTTTTAACGTATTTTTGTAACTAAAAAAATTATAAATATAAATCAAAAAACTTATGCATATATGTAATTAAATAAATTAAAAACTATATATGTTAATAAATAAATAAATAATCATTAATAATAACTAAAAATAAAATAAAGAAAATTAAGAGACATATGTAGATCAAGATGTTTAATTTCACAAAATAAAATATTTACCCTATTATGTTCGCTAAATCTTGTTTATTCAAATATGTTTTTATTTAATCAAACTATAATAAAAATAGGCACAAACATTATATTGATTGAATAAAATAAAAGAAAAAATAATAATGTAAGATTATACATATTAGAAATATTATCTAAAAAAATATTTTTATTTTACAAAGTTCATTTATACAAAAAAAAATATAGATGAATCGGAAAAACATTTTCAAAACTAAATACACACAAAATAGTTTTAAAAAAACCTCTATGCAAAAAAAGGTAAATAAAAAAATAAAAAACAATCATAGATAAACAATATCAATTAAAACATAAATTTAAAGATTATTTTACAAAAAGACAAAAAAAAGGGATATCAATAAAAAAATAAGAAAAATAGTATAATAATCTAAGTATTCTAGCTTAATTAACTTGTCAAACTGGTAATTCGAGTTAAGGATTCTACTAGGTAAAATAATCTTTTTATCTTAAATTTATACCATATATATATATATATATATATATTACAAAAAAAACAAAAAAAAAAAAAAAGCTAACAAACAGCTCATACGCGTTGGGCCATAGGCCCGCACTCGAGGGGGGTCTTTAAACTTATACCCGCATGCTTAAAGCTGTGTCTCCCCTATCTATCTTGGGGGGGTGGGGGGACCTCTCTCAAATAGCATGGTTTGGGAACCTGACTACATCCACAGAGGAACTAATATTATTAGATATGAGAAAACCACAATTAACACAAAACTCTTACTCACATCCTTTTTTACCATGTGGCGGGCTTGTCTTCACCATAGGTAACAAAGAAGGCTTTCTATATTGTTACAATATAGTAGTTATCCAGCTACATTAGAAAATCTTAAATAGAAAAAATTGTTTTAACATCAATTTCTATTTTACAAGAAAATTAAATAGGAAAACTCAACTCACGCCAACATCCATAGCACTGGCTGGACTTATCAATTCTGACATGGATAGCTATTTGGTTTTGTTTGTCTGAGTTGTGACTATGGCCTGTAATGTGTCTACCATTAGAAAATTGAAACAGATTTTGATGGATTACATTAATTTCTTTACACATTAATCAATACTTTGGAGAAGAATTGTGTTCTTTACGCCTCAACTTCCAACCTCTATTTTACGCTTGTTAGAATACAAACCATTGTAAACAATACCTGGGCTAGCCTGTCCAGAGTGTGGTTATGAATGTGGTTGCTTTTCAAAGTGTTTTTTACTTAGAAATATATCAAAATAATATATTTTTTTATTTTTTAAAAATTATTTTTGATATCAGTGCATCAAACTGATCTAAAAATACCAAAAAATATTAATTTAAAATAAAAAAATTAAATTTTTTCAAAAATACTTTTGAAACACAAAAACAAAATCTTAGTTCCATTCTAGTTATGGAATGTGTGTTCTTAACTATTTAACGTTTGTTGTCATATAGCATTTGATGATTGTATTGAAGGGATCAATTCCAATTTCATTAGGATGAACTGAGGAGCTAGTAGCTTATGGGAAGTTGTATCCATTGGTGGTCTTAACCCTGATATGAACAAGACTCTGAGCTCTATAGCTGCATCAATTATGGAGAAGAAGAAGTCACGAATCTTCCTTAAATTCTATGATTCTCAGAGAATCTTCTCGGGGAAGCTATCTCAACTTTTAAGGTAGTGTTCGGTATGCTAAAAAAATATTAATTATACAGGACTGAACCGGATAGGACTGGACTTAACAAATAACTTTTATTTTACTTTATATTTAGTAGACACCAAAGAAGACCTGACTGACTCCAAGCTTAAACCAGTCCAGGTTTTAAAAAAATAAAAGGAGTATTAATTTGATTTAACTCAGTCAAAACCTAGATTAACTAAAACTTGGTCGACTTGATATAAAATACGAGTGAAAAAGCTATTGACTTTTTAAATTTTTTTGTCAAAACAAAGTGTTTTTGATTTTTTTTAACTTGGATCAAATCGAGTTGATCCTCTCAACCTGTTACCCAACTCTTGTCCCAGATCTATCCCCAAGTCAAATTGATTTGAGTCAACTTGAGTTAATCTTCCTAACTCGTTGCCTCGAGTCGATTGGATTTTAAAACTATAATGGTGACTAATTTTATTTACAATCAAATCCTGTTTCCTTCACAAGAAGTTATTTGTGTTTGTAAAGCATATTTTCTAGCATCAAAACCTTTCTGTTTAATGTCTTCAAACCATCTCCCACGTCTATCTTAATCATTGTCTCTGTTTCTGCTACAAGTCATTAATTAGAGGGATAAGATGATGATGGTGGTAATAGAAGTCTCCGGAGTAGGTTAAAAATTAAAGATTAATCCAATGAAATGAACCAGAACCATATATTGATTAACATTAATTAAAGATCAATTAACTTCGACAATCGGAGCTGGAGAGAGTGACGGAGAAAATGAGGAGAGCTTAAACGGAATATTGGAAGTGTCTCCCACATTTTTCTTCATCACTGTCTCCCTCGTCTTTCTTGATTCAGACGACGACAAAGGTTTTTCATTCATTAATTTCTTAAATACCATATCACAAGTTTGTGAGATTCGCCAATTGACTTTGACAATAGCGGAAAAGTGGAATTGGTTGTCTAGCAAATTACATTTTCAGAAGACAAAGACTTAGACTTTGAATTTAATGAAGCTAGACGAAGAATTAGAGCTTTTTGGTAATTGATACTGTGATTTTTTATTTTTTTAAAAATCTGTCTTGATCTTGATCTTGATCTTGGAGTTAATGAAACAAGACGAAGATTTAGATTTGTCTTGAATTACAATAGCTTTGTTTTTTTAATATTTTTAAAAAATATATTTATTTTAAAAAATATTATATTAATATATTTTTTAATAATTTTAGATTATTTTAATAAACTCTTTTTTAAAAAAATCTCAATATAATTATTTTGATACTTTTTTTTTTTTGTAAAATATTCTACATTATAATAGCAAATACATAGACAATGAATGAAATTGGCAGTAATGTCGGTTGGTCTTCAGAGACGGAGACTATTCATGTGCACTACTAGTTTACTTTTTTTTTAGGTTAATATCAATAACAATAATAAAAATATATATATCCTATTTAAAAATTATTTTTTTAATAATATATCAAGAAACAAGAATAACTAAGTTATTATAACTCAAAACTTTTAAAGAATATAAATATCATAACTATAGATGGAGAGTCACTTAAAATATTTAATTTTTAGTTGTCCAAGTCTTTTTTGTCACAAAGTTATTATAATTTTTTGTATAAAAAAATTAAAATATTCTAATAATAATGACTAAAAAATAAAAAAAGAAATATTATTTTATTTAAATAAAAAATAAAAATATTAAAATGAATAAAAAAATAAAAATAACTTGAAAAAATATTTATTTTTTTAAACAAGCTCATGCATCATTAACTCGTTAAGAAAAGGAAATCCAGGCATTAATTATTCCAAGAGTTTTAAAAATCAAAACCTTTTACTCATTAAAAATAAAAAAGTTATAAAAATTACTTTTGGTACAAGTGATGATGATTCAAAACCTTTGACTCATTTAAATTTTTGTTACTATATTTTCATTTGATTGTTGGACAACTTTCAAAAATATTTTCAATAAAAATGAGAAATAGTTTTTGATAAACATGAAAGCCTATTACACATTAATTTTAATTAAATACAACTCATTATTTTGAGAAACTAGAAAACTAAAGAGAATATTTTTAAAAAAAATGATATAAAAATATTTGAAATGAAAACTAAAAATCTAGAAATATTTTTTATCGTTAGCTATGGGCATTCTATTAGAAAAATTGTTTAAGCAACTAAATTAAATTAAATTTATGATTTGAAAATGGTAAATTAGATAAGAAATCAAAATGTATGCTAGCTGCTGCCTTGTAACTGCGCTGCAGCAGAAGGGGACAATCAATTGTATGAAAAATAGACAGAGCAATTCTATATAACATTAAAGATGTTTTTTGTTAATTTAGTATTTGAATATTTAATTTGTTGTTCAATTTAATCTCCCTGTTTTGAATCAAATAATATTACAACTTTTTTATGTCTCACGTTTATTTTAGTCGAGGATAACATGATTATGCTTGTCCAAACATTGGCACGTGTGGTGGAAGACTCGGACTTTGAAATTGGATGGGGCGCCCTATATCAACTCCATTGCTTCACTTATTTGCTCATTAAGAAAAGTAGAAAACCAAGGATTAATTTACTTTTAGAGAAATATCGTTAACAAAAAAAAAATGGCATCACCTGTGTGTTTCTTAACCATGCGGATGCTTTTGCTCTTTTTGCTGTCTTTGTTTTATCTTAGAGCTTGTTGTTCTTCTCCTTCCATGCAGCCTCTATGCCATGATGACGAGAGTCATGCCTTGTAGCAGCTCAAGGAAAGCCTTCTCATTAATGAGTCCGCTTCTTCTGATCCTTCTGCTTATCCAAAGGTTGCATCATGGAAAGTTGTTGATGGAGAAAGTGGTGATTGCAACATTTAGTTGAAGCATTAACCAACTTGGAGGTACTTCATCTCAGTGGACTGAACATATCATCCAAGGTACCTCAAATCATGGAAAGCTTATCCTCTTTGTCATCTCTATTTCTCAGAGATTGTGGATTGCAAGGAGAGTTCCCCATGGGAATATTCCAATTACCCAACCTTCGCTTTCTTAGTATCCGGTATAATCCATATCTCACTGGATATTTGCCGGAATATATTTCAGTCGGGAAGCCAGCTTGAAATGTTGTTGCTTGCAGGGACGAGCTTCTCTGGTCAGCTACCGGGGTCCCTTGGGAACCTCAAATCAATGAAAGAATTTGATGTGGCAGGCTGTTATTTTTCAGGGGTGATACCATCTTCACTTGGTAATCTTACGAAACTGAACTATCTAGACCTTTCTCATAACAGTTTCTCTGGGAAAATCCCTCCTTCTTTGGTCAACCTTCTCCAAGTTTATTATATATCGCTTTCTGTCCTTGATTTGTCAATTAACAATTTGAGCTCCCCCCATTTGTTGCTCTCCCCTGTTTCATGCAAGAGCTTTTATGCTTTCCTTTCCTCTACTTGTTCATCTAATGTAAATTAGCTATTATTTTTGTAGCTTTTTTCTTAATAAAATTTCAACTATTAACCAAAAAAAAAACAATTTGAGCGGCAAACTTCCTCAATGCTTGGGCAATAAAAGCAGCACTGCTACAGTTCTGAATCTCCGCAACAATAGTTTCAGTGGTGATATTCCTGAGACATTCACAAGTGGCTGCTCATTGAGGGTCATTGATTTCTGTCAAAACAAATTGGAGGGGAAGATACCAAAATCATTAGCCAATTGCACCAAGCTAGAGATTCTCAATCTTGAACAAAATAACATAAATGATGTCTTTCCTTCTTGGTTGGGTGTTCTTCCTCATCCAATTGGCTCCATGGTGAAGAATTATTTTGCGAGGAGGCGATACAAAGGTCAAGATTTGAAGACTCACCTGCATAGAAGTTGATTTCTAATTATTAAGGTGTTTTCTAGTTTGTCAATCATAGGAAGATTGTATGTTCTTTTCCTTGTTTTCTCTTTCTTAATTTTCACTTGTAAGGATAAGAGTGATTTTCTCTTGGATGGTAAAAATAAGATGGTATGTTGTATATTAGTATTCTAGAGTACAAATAAATAACAATAATAGAGAGTTTAGTTTTATTAATTTCTTCTCAATAGAAGAAATTACTTTACTTATTTGAAAAAAAAAATTACAAATAAATAACATTTCCTTTTCCTTTTATAAATGTCTTTCCCTTTTTATGTTATTGGCAGCTACATTAGAAAAACTATATATATATATATATATATATATATATATATATATATATATATATATACACACACACACACAGACACACAGAGCGAGAAGATTCCTGCTTTGATCATCTCCACAAACGTAAGCCTTGATGGAGTTGACAACTCCTCCATCCTCACTGAAGCAACCTCTGAAATTGCCAAGGTTATTCTCATAATTTATTTTTAAATTATTTTTCAATTCATTTTTTTTATCTCTCGTCCAAAAAAGTAATAATAAAATACAAAAAAAATCAATCAAAATATTATCAAAAAATATAACAGTGAGAAAAGGATTTCAAAACACCCTAAAAATGATCAAAAATTGGTTGAGAAGGTTCAAAATTATAAAGATTAAAATTTAATAATATTTTGTTGACTGATGACAACCCTATTGACGAAGAAAATTCAATTTGAGGAAGCAAAGTCCAAAATCAGATGTTTATTGACTCAATTAAATTTTATTGGAGGTTTAATTGAATTTATGGAGGTTTTGATAGTAAGAAAAATTGATTTTGGAGTTAATTTGGGTTTTAATTGGAAAACATTAAAGTTCTGGGGTCAAATTATAATTTTTGAGAGTTAATTTGATGACATTAGGGGCTTAATTGCATAAATATTAAAATTTGATGACCAATTAGGGACTTAATTGAAGGAATCCGAGAACAAGGACCAAAATGAAAAACGCGCACACATTAAAGGCCTGATTTTGAATCTGACGCGTTTTGACCCCAAAATCCATTTAAATGAAACGGTGCGTTTTCGGAAAAACAGCGCCGTGAAACTGTCCACTTATAAAAAAAAAAAAAAAGAGAAGAAGCAAAAACGGTGCCGTTTTGAACGGCACCATATGTCTCTTCTTCCCCTGGACGCGCAGAGAACAGGGGAAGAAGATTTTTTTTTTCTCCTCTGTTTCTCACCGACTCCCTCTCTCCCTTAAACCTCAAAAAGACGCCGACCCAACCGGTGGCCTACCACCCCCCAGCTGGCGCCCCTGTCTACCCTGCCCCGTCCCCTGACCGGACAGAGGCAGGGCATTTTCACCGCCCTTCTATGCCTATAAATACAGAGGCAGAGAAGAGGCACGGGGACAACGAAAAAAGAGAGGGACAAGACAAGGGAGGGGACACACGAGAAAAAAACAGGAGAGAGAGGGAAGAGAAGAGAAGAGAAAGAAGAAGAGAGTGGGAAGCCCGAACGAAAAAAAACAAAGAAGAAAAAACCAGAGAAGAAGAGAAGGAAAGCAGAGGAGAGAAGAGAGAAGGACCGCCGCCTGGAGCCACCGCCGTTTCAGCGCCAGCGCCACCGCCACCGCCACCACAAGCCACCGCTTCTGCCACTGCAGGCCACCGCAAACGACAGCGAACAAGCTCCTCCACTCCAAGCAATCTTCTCCTCCTCTTCTGTCCCCGTTTTTTGGTGTTGATTTTCATTTGCATGCAGAACGTGAGCAATTCACGTTCTGCAGCAAATGAATTATAATTAGGTAGTTACTGTGCAGCACAGTAACTACCTAATTATAATTCACTGGTTACTGTGCGCGCAGCACAGTAACCAGCTATCTATGGGCCGGTTCTGGCCCAATTTTGTTTTGGGCCGATCTTGGCCCAGTTTCTTTTGGGCCAGGCCTGGCCCAGTTTGTTTGGGATTTGTACTATTTCCTCGCGTATTTTACGCCTTTTTGATTAGTATTGGAATATATTTTTATGTTTTTTTAAAAAATACAAAATTCGGTTTTTGTCAAAACTTTCAAAATACAAAAAAAAAATTGAAAAAAAGAAAAAAATATTTTTTTGCATACCCAAGTGTCTCAAAAGCTAAAATATTTTAGCATTGGCTTAATATTGTATTTTTCATACACTAGAAACAATATTTTAGCATACATTTTGGCAATAACCAATTTATTAAAGTTAAGAGAATATTGGCCAAAATTTCAAAAACAACAAAAAATTTATTTTGTTTTTGTTTTTAATATCAGGGATTATGAATTTATATGTAAAACGTATTTCTGATATTAAAAGGGTATTTTTTTTGTTGACAACATTAACAACATAGAACAATTAGCTTTTACCACATTAAGATAAGAACCTCCTTACAATGAGGGTTTTTCTTCAATCTTTGACAGACAGGACCAACAATTAAAAACCACAACAAGACCCTAGATTTTATCAGATATTAAAACAATGCAGCCTACCTTAGGTAGGGCGTATTTGGGGTGCTAATACCTTCTCTTTACGCAACCAGTCTCCGTACCCGATCTCTGAGACCAGTTAGGGTTCCTAGTTACCAGGATGCTAGGTGGCGACTCCCTGTCCATATTTTACTGATAAGAGATAATAATTCCTTGTCTCTTCATATTTGACAGAAATAAACCATTTTCATTTTCCCTGAGATGGTGGATGATCGCCGCGACGCCGCATACGTGCGACAGTTATCAATAAACATGAGAAAGGAAGTGTAAATCAAAAAATTTACTCCTTTATATAATCAAATAAATTAAAAACTATATTTGTTAATAAATAAGTTCTCAATAATAACTAAAAATAAAATTAAAAAAATCAAGAAATAGATGTAAATCAACATATTTAATCTTGTTAGACAAAACATTTACTCTATTGTGTTTGCTAAATCTTATTCATTCGGGCAACCAACTTGAAAAATTGTTGCTTGCAGGGACGAGTTTCTCTGGTCAGCTACCGGGGTCCCTTGGGAACCTCAAATCAATGAAAGAATTTGATGTGGCAGAATGTTATTTTTCAGGGGTGATACCATCTTCACTTGGTAATCTTACGAAACTGAACCGTCTCGACCTTTCTCACAACAGTTTCTCTGGGAAAATCCCTCCTTCTTTGGTCAATCTTCTCCAAGTTTCTTACCTGTCGCTTTCTTACAGCAATTTCTGTTCTGGTACCTTAGATTGGCTTGGTAATCTAACCAAACTCAAATTTGTAGACTTGCGAGGCACCAATTCATATGGTAACATTCCATCCTCTCTTAGAAACTTGACTCAGCTCACCGTCTTGGCGCTTCATGGAAATAAATTAACTGGTCAAATTCCATCTTGGATAGGAAACCATACCCAATTAATCTCACTATTACTTGGTTTCAACAAACTGCACGGTCCGATTCCTGAGTCTATTTATAGGCTTCAAAATCTTGCAGATCTTGACCTAGCATATAATTTCTTTAGTGGTACTTTGGAATTGAACCTTCTTTTTAAGTTCAGAAACCTTTCTAGACTCCAATTAACGCATAACAATCTGTCTCTGCTTAATAGCCACAATGCTACCTTTCCTCAGCCAAAACTAGTAATCTTGACGTTAGGTCAATGTAATCTAGGTGAATTTCCCAGTTTCTTGCGTGATCAGAACCATCTGGAGCTTTTAGAACTTGAAGATAACGAACTTATGGGACACATACCCAAATGGTTTATGAACATGAGTACCATCACCCTCGAGGATCTATCTCTGGCTGGCAACCTTCTGACAGGTTTTGAGCAATCCGTTGACGTTCTGCCATGGAATAATCTACGCTCACTGGATCTTAATTCGAACAAGCTTCAAGGATCCCTTCCAATTCCACCACCAGCACTCATTGAATATAAAGTCCAGAACAACAAATTGACTGGAGAAATCCCAGAAGTTATTTGCAATCTGACTTCGCTTTCTGTCCTTGATTTGTCAATTAACAATTTGAGCGGCAAACTTCCTCAATGCTTGGGCAATAAAAGCAGCACTGCTTCAGTTCTGAATCTGCGCAACAATAGTTTCAGTGGTGACATTCCTGAGACATTCACAAGTGGCTGCTCATTGAGGGTCGTTGATTTCAGTCAAAACAAATTGGAGGGGAAGATACCAAAATCATTAGCCTATTGCATCAAGCTAGAGATTCTCAATCTTGAACAAAATCGGATAAATGATGTCTTTCCTACTTGGTTGGGTATTCTTCGTGATTTGAGAGTTATGATTTTGAGATCTAATGGGCTCTATGGTGTGATTGGGAATCCAAAAACCAAAATTGAATTTCCCAGGTTACAGATTGTTGACCTCTCCAACAACAGTTTTAAGGGTAAGTTGCCACTTGAATATTTCCGAAATTGGACTGCCATGAAAAGTATCCGTAATGAGCACTTGATTTACATGCAAGCAAACACAAGCTTCCAAACATCGCATATTACAGTGAAAGAACAGTATGAGTACTCAATGACAATGACAAACAAAGGTGTGATGAGACTATATGAGAAGATCCAAGATAGTCTCACTGCTGTCGATCTCTCAAGCAATGGTTTTGAAGGAGGAATCCCAGAGGCCCTCGGAGATCTCAAAGAACTTCATTTGCTAAATCTCTCCGACAACTTTCTCAAAGGTGGCATCCCTTCATCCTTGTCGAACTTGAAAGAGCTTGAAGCTTTGGACCTTTCTCAGAACAAACTCTCGGGAGAGATTCCTGTCCAACTTGCACAGCTCACCTTCCTCGAGGTCTTTAATGTGTCTCACAATCTTCTCTCAGGTCCGA
>Ga0325404_1005287_pt1 | contig 13607 bp, 13 predicted proteins | sample PopdelMetagenome_18_FD_205664 | JGI IMG/M metagenome (GOLD analysis project Ga0325404, IMG submission 205664) | Populus deltoides microbial communities from Bellville, Georgia, United States - Xylem-Control-R1 | ecosystem: Host-associated > Plants > Phyllosphere > Stem > Wood/Secondary xylem... | reverse complement strand
GGTCGGGTTTTTACTCATATTTAAATTTAATTTTTTAATATATTATAAAATATAAATCTAATCTATTTAAAAGTTTTTTTTAATATCCTCCTGGATATTATAGATATTCACATGAAGAAAATTAATTTTCTTATTCTTTGACGATTCTAAAACAATATCGAGTTGTAATGGTTAGATCTAGATAAAACTTTAAAATAGATATATTAGGTAGTGTTTGGTTGCTATCCCAAGACGACAAAAAAGACAGATAATAGAAACAAGACAAAAAATAAAACAGACAAAATTATATTTGGTAGCGATATATAAGACAAAGTGATTGTCTTTATATCCTGTTTGGTTATAGTAGACAAAAAAATATAAAAAAGTTTGTTTTACCTTTAATATGTATTGTTATCAAACTAACATATGTAAAAAAAAATTGATACTTTTTTTTTACTTTAGTTATCTCAAGTGTTAAAATTAATAATATTATAATAATCCTAGTTATAAAACCAAGACTGACTTAACGAGTTAATCTAGGGCCTAAACTTATTCGAGTTTAAGAAGAAATTGAGGAATGATTGACTTGACCTAGTCCAATTAAAAACTCAAGTCAATTTAGGATAAAACATGGGTCAAAAATCCATTGAAGTTTTTGAATAAAACATTAAAATTTTTGGGTTAACCAAGTTGACTCTCCTGACCCATAACCTAAACCTTGCCTTGGATTTTTTAAAACTATGATGATAACTACTTTTATATATACATTGACTTGGGCCAACCCATGTTAACCCTCTTGATCTATGACCTAGGCCTTGCCCTAGTTGATTCCCGAGTCGAGTTTTAAAACTACGATAATAACAACTTATATCCTTACATTGACCCTCCTGATTCGTGATCGAAGCCTTGCCCCGGGTTGACCCCCAAATCAAGCTTTAAAACTATGATAATAACCACTTTTATTTTATATTGACTTAGGTTAACTCGGGTTGATCTTCCTAACATATAACATGGGTCTTACCCCGAGTCTACCCTCAAGTTAAGTTTTAAAACTATGATAATAATCATTTTTATCTTTATGTTTACCGAGGTCAATAGTCAACTCTACTTGTGACTCGAGCATTGTCCCGGATCGACCCTCGAATCGGGTTTTAAAACTATAATAATAATCATTTTTATTCTTAAGCTAACTCTGGTCGACTGTTCTCTTAATCTTAAAGACTGTCTCCATTTATTTTTTTATTCTTAAACAAATACTTCTAAAGATTGAAGAGAGCATGATTTTAGGGTTTGTAGAGGAGAGAATTTGTGTTTATTCTCTGCTGGATGCTGCCTCCTTCTGCTCTCCCTCCCTTCTCTCTTTCTTTTTATATGTTAAGAAACCCTAGTCCCTATTTTACAAAATAGTCCTCCCTTAAGTTGACAGTTTAAATTTAAGTACTTCAATAACTATTTTCCTAAAAAAAAGAAATAACCTTGCATTAAATCTTTAAGCTTTGACTTAGAGGAGCTAAATTGTTGAAATAAAAACTTGGACGCCGGTTCAGATGCTTCGAAATGTAATTTGGACATGTTCCTTCACGAAACCTGTTTGCTGGCAGAATTTAGCTCCATCATATGACATTGTTTTTTGCTGAAATTTTGAGCGTTTATAGGAATGTTAGTCAGAAATCCAAAAAAACTGAGTTTGCATAAATTGGACTTCTGTAGTTTCAGATATTCAAGTCGGAATGGACGAAGGTCAACACTGGTAGTTTGCAAGATTTGACTTTGAAAGCTGCGATTTCCATGATCTTCCTTATTTTATTTTCTTGACTTAGATGTCCAGAAATGTATGGATGTTAGCTTTTTAATGCCACTGGAATCACTTCATTTCGACCTCTAGAGCTCACACTCTGCACAAAAAATCGACTGAAGGTCAAATCTGCCAATTACCTCCAATTTATTTCTGTTTGCATCTTTCATCCAAAAGTGCCTTCAAAACATAAAACAAAGAATATCAAGGCATTTTATATATAAAATATAGGCAAAACACTAGTTAAATGTGGATGAAACTATCGAATAATATGGTTGCATCAAATACCCCTACACTTAGCTCTTGCTCGTCCTCGAGAAAGGATAGGTAAAATCAAATTGAAGTTAAATTAAATCAAATCACTATGACTGATCTCCTAATCTCCCATCAATATCCAAGAATATATGCATTATAAATAAGAACACAATCAAGAAGGATAAAAAGTATAAATTCTCATGAATTTATTTACATGCGAACTTCAAAACTCAATTAATTGTCGGGATTTAAATGAAATCTATGTCATGCCAAAGTGATAGGTCCTCTCATTGATATGCACTCCAACACTCATGTGTTTAGGGCTTATGTGTTTAAATCTCTCAAATTCAATCAATGAATATGTTCTACCATAAGCTCACTCTTCAATCTCATCTCCATTACTAACATATTACAAACAATGCATGAATCAAAATGTCTTATTTTCTGGTTGTAATGGGGCTAAGGTTAAGGTGAGGTAAAAGAAAGTAAAAGAAAAGGTTCAAACCAAAGAAAATAGAGCATTCTGAAAAATGATATTTCAAACAAGATATTTCATTAAAGCACATAAATTTTCCATCTTTAATCACCAATGCTTAACTTCTTTTGATTTCAAGCTTTTTCAACATAAATCTTAAGAACATAAAGAAACACTTTTTTCTTTTCTTTTTTTCTTTTCTTTTTTTTTCTTTCTTTTTTTCTTTTTTTTTTACCTTTGGCAACTTTACCCATCTTTTCATCAAGCATCACTTCTTCTTTCTTTTCATATAATTTCCAACCACAATTCCATGAGATATCATAAGTATATGCTCTACTAATCCTTAGCCAGGGGAAAAGGAAAACATATAAAACGTTAAGGCTTATACATGGATAAAGCAAAGAAAAGATAAACAAGCTCAAAGGGGGCTCAAGTGGCTTAAAATAATATGCTTTAGGTTGGCTTTTTGGCTCAAGTGGTTAAAATTCATAATGTCTTTATCATCTTCATGTATATATGTAATGTGAATGTAATCTCAACAAGATATGAAGCAAGTTCTAGAGATACATATTATTGAAAGAAGGCACAATCAAAGAATATAATGTTGAAGGATCAAAAGCTTGCATTGGTATAACATTATAAAGTCAACATGACATATTCTCAAAGTCAATCCCTAAACCAATTAAACCTTAAAACTTGCATGCACACTCCTTCATTTGATTTATATCTTCATCTATCTCAATTAATTTTCATACATAATACTCATATTCTCAAAAACCAATGGGAGTTCAAAAGATCAAACATAATTTATTTATTTTTGAAAAATAACAAAGAAAACCAAAATTAGAAAACCAACATTCTCTTAATACCCCCACACTTAAAACACAACATTGTCCTTAATATTGAAATAAAAGAAAAGGAATATTAGAGAATGACAAAAATAAAGTAAAATGTGAAAAATAAAAGATAAGGAAAAAAGAAAGCAAATCTGTTTTTTATTCTTTGTATGTTGGGTTGCCTCCCAGTAAGCGCTTTTGTTTTATTTCATTGGCTCGACATGTTGCATGCACATTCTTCATAGATTGGTTCACTTAACTCCGCAGAAGCGGTGAGTTCTGTCGTTCAACCTTCATAGAAAGGTTTCAAGCGATGCCCATTGACCTTGAGTACTTTGTTGGTTTCTAAACTTGTAATTTCAACTGCACCATAAGGAAAAACATTAGAAACAACAAAGGGTCTAGTCCAACGAGAGTGTAACTTTATAGGAAAAAGTTTCAAACGTGAATGATAAAGAAGGATTATCTCCAACATGAAACTCCTTTCTTGTAAGCATTCGGTCATGAAGACTCTTAGTCTTTTCTTTGTAAATCATTGTATTCTCGTAAGCATCATTTTGTATTTCTTCCAACATAATTCCAATCTTTTTGGTCACCAAAAGGACAGGCATCACCCATTCACTGTCCATGATGGGGTGAATGACTCATGTATTATGGGGAATAGTTTGCAAAGCTTGCAAAGCAAATGCTGATTCATGCACATTTTAGGGAATACATATATGCCTCTCCATCTCTTCTATCTTGGTAAAATCATAGTCATAGCTCAAAGCTACGCTTAATTCATCCTCATAATTAAAATCACAAATTTGCTGCACACACTTATCAACTTGGTCATAACATGTGATAGAATAAACATTGTTATAAGGATATGTCATTGCATCATGAAAATTGATTTCAATTTTTTCATCTCCTACCTCCATAGACAAAGTATCCTTACCACAATCAATCTTTATGTTGGCAGTTTTCAAGAATGGTCTCCCAAACAATATAGGAGTGCTGGTTGATGAATCACAAGAATCATGTTCCATATCAAGAATATAAAAGTCACATGAAAATAACCAAACTGTCAATCTTGACTAGGACATCTTCTATCACACCAAATGGGTAAACAAAACTACGATCCGCAAGTTGTATTACAATACTAGTTTTATTCAAAGGCTCTAGACTAAGAGAATCATAAACATGTTTAGGCATAACACTAATGGATGCACCTAAATCATATAAAGCTCTTTTAAAACTAGCATTACCAATAACACATGGGATAGTAAACGCACCTAGGTCTTTTTGTTTCAAAGGCAGATTCTTTTGAACAATGGCAGATACAACTTCACCCATACTTACCGTTTCATGACCTTTCAGTTTGAAAGCTCTCTTGGTAGTACACAACTCCTTCAAGAATTTTGCATACTTGGGAATTTGCTTGATAGCATCAAGCAAATGAATGTTCAGTTCCACTTTCTTGAAAACCTCTAAGATCTCTTTTTCTTTGTCTTTTTTCTTTGACCTAGAATAACTTATAGGAAAGGGTGGAATTGTTTTAAAACTGAAATTCATTGAGTGAGGAGTTACCTTTGGAGTGTTGGTCGATGTTTCAGTTTGTAGAGGAGGAGGATGTTCCTTCTTTGTACTTAATTCAGTTTCTATCTCTTCTTCTTCCTCCATCTCAATTTGTTTCGACCTTTTCTCTTCAAGTTCTTTCCCACTTCGCAACATGATCACACTAACATTTTTATTGGATTCAATGCTTGGGACAGCAATTTTCCATTCATTCGTGCTTCCAATTTCCCCACACTTGAAGCTAATTGCCCCATTTGCTTCTCCAAGTTATGAATACTTGACCTTGTTTCCTGTTGAAAAGACATGACAATTTGTTGCAAGGTCATAGTGTTAGAAGCCAAAGTTTTCATCATCTCACGAAGATCATCACTTGATGACGACCCCATAACATTGGAGTTTGTGAATGGAGGGGGTTGTCTTGCTTGATAATTCTGTTGGGGCTGAAATCCATGGGGATAGAACTGTCGGCCTTGATTGCCTTGTTGAGGTGAGTTCCCATAGCATCAGTTGGGATGATCTCTCGATCCGGGATTGTACATGTTGGAAAAGGGATTATATTTACGCTGGGGCTGTCCGTTGAATGCTCCATCAATTGCATGAGCTTGTTCAATGTAATCTTCTTGCATTGTTGGGCACATATCCGAAGCATGTCCTTGTAAGGAGCATATGCTACAAACTTTCACCTGCTACACATTTCCACAAGCCAAAGAACGAACAAGAGAAGTAAGATCATTAACTGTATTTTCAAGGTTCGAAATACTTACCCCATTTACTCGTTTGTTGGAGAAGTCTCCACGAGTGCCAAACTGTTTTGAGTTGGCTGCCATGTTTGAGATCAATTGGCATGCAGCCTCGGGTGTCTTATCCACCAATGCACCTCCACTTGCAGCATCAATGATACTACGGTCAGTAGGCATCAATCCTTCAAAGAAATATTGAATAAGCAGTTGATCGGGTATTTGATGATGAGGGCATTGAATGCATAGTTGCTCAAATCTTTCCTAATACTCGGAGAGAGTCTCTCCATGAGATTGTTGAATCCCATATATTTCTTTCCTTATGTTGGCAACTCGAGATGCTGGAAAATACTTTTCAAAGAAAATCTTCTTCATGGCATTCCAAGTTCCAATGAAACCTGGGAGAATAGAGAAAAACCATGCATTTGCTGCCCCTTTTAAAGAGAAAGGGAAAGCTTTAAACTTAACTTGTTCTTCATCAACTCCGTTTAGTTTCATGCCAACACAAACCATATGGAACTCCTTGAGATGAGTATGAGGATCTTCTCCTACAAGACCATTAAATATTGGTAGCAAATGTATAAAACCAGATTTGAGCTCAAAGTTTACATTATTGTCGATGTTTATGCACAGTGGCTGATTTTCCACGTTAGGAGCAGCAAGCTCCTTGAGTGTTTATTGTCGTGCAATATCCATGATGTTGAGGCGAGCTTCCTTTTGTAACCTGCGTAAAGTTTTTTCTATTTCGAGATCCAACTGCACTTGACTTTGATTAGTAGAACAGGTTACTGGCATAAATCATCAAGAAAACTCAAAAGAAACCAACCACATAAGAGATCAAAAACAATGCAAATTGTATGAAAATCCTACGCCAGAAAACTAAAACTGCCTAAAAACCCTAGAAAACAGTGGAATTTGGCCTCGATAGGGTGGGGCTAGTGGTTTACCAAGAGTCCTATTCACAAAGTCGTTTCCCTTCAGGAAACAAAAGGCCGATACCTAATTCCACCAAAACAATCTGTTTTGAATAGTACCGCTGCCGTAAGTGAACAATACCGCCACAAGCAAAAATTCTATCTTTTTTTTTAATCATAGAAAATAAAAATAACAGTACAAGCATAAAAATCAACTAAAATTACCTCCCCGACAACGGCGCCAAAATTTATTGCGATGTGGCGGTCGCACAAATTAATTACCCTAGCTTAAAACACACAAGATAGTATAGAGCAAGTAAGGGGTCGATCCCACGAGGAAGATTTAGTTCAGATTTTTATGCTATATGTTATGCAATTTGGGGGTTTTGATTTGTGATGATCTAAACTATGGAAGAAATTAAACTAGCAAACAAAATCAATTGAAACCGAAATTAATCAAGAAAACAAACCTTGGTCGCAAGCACACATCCACTAACGGAAATTAGAACTGATCCTTGAAACGAAAATTGCAGTTTATGTTCTGAAATTTTATCTTTTCTTAATGCTGATTAATTAACAGATCTATCGTATAACTAATCCTAACCAACAAACAATCAAAGTGTCTGCACTAATGATTCAATTTAATGGCAGCTTTAAGAACTAGATAATTTCATCAAGATTAACATACAAGTTGTTCGCAGGTGTGTCACTTTGTTCAAATGTTCTCCCTAAGTTCAATAACGTAGTTCCGCCACAATTATCAAGCTTAGTTGCTTCACAAGTTCATATATCACAACTCTGGTTTTGATATTAAACTTAGCAATAGATTTTTCACAACAATAACTTAGAGTCCGCTCTAGCAATCATCAACAACAATCATAGGAAATATGCATAGAAAAACAATCATAATTTAATGGCAGCTTTAAGAACTAGATAATTTCATCAAGATTAACATACAAGTTGTTCGCAGGTGTGTCACTTTGTTCAAATGTTCTCCCTAAGTTCAATAACGTAGTTCCGCCACAATTATCAAGCTTAGTTGCTTCACAAGTTCATATATCACAACTCTGGTTTTGATATTAAACTTAGCAATAGATTTTTCACAACAATAACTTAGAGTCCGCTCTAGCAATCATCAACAACAATCATAGGAAATATGCATAGAAAAACAATCATACTCATTCATAACATAAACTGAAAATAAAAGGAAGAATAAATCTCACGGTTCTTGAAATCCGAAGGTCTTTACATCCTTGCAACCAAGAAAATAGCTTAGCCTTGCATAACTATAGAACAAATACTTCTAAAGATTGAAGAGAGCATGATTTTAGGGTTTGTAGAGGAGAGAATTTGTGTTTATTCTCTGCTGGATGCTGCCTCCTTCTGCTCTCCCTCCCTTCTCTCTTTCTTTTTATATGTTAAGAAACCCTAGTCCCTATTTTACAAAATAGTCCTCCCTTAAGTTGACAGTTTAAATTTAAGTACTTCAATAACTATTTTCCTAAAAAAAAGAAATAACCTTGCATTAAATCTTTAAGCTTTGACTTAGAGGAGCTAAATTATTGAAATAAAAACTTGGACGCCGGTTCAGATGCTTCGAAACGTAATTTGGACATGTTCCTTCACGAAACCTGTTTGCTGACAGAATTCAGCTGTCATCTTTGAAAAATCATATCTCCCTCATATGACATCTTTTTTGGCTGAAATTTTAAGAGTTTATAGGAATGTTAGTCAGAAATCCAAAAATATTGAGTTTGCATAAATTGGACTTCTGTAGCTCCAGATATTCAAGTCGGAATGGACGAAGGTCAACACTGGCAGATTGCGAGATTTGACTTTGAAAGCTGCCATTTCCATGATCTTACTTATTTTATTTTCTTGACTTAGATTTCCAGAAAGGTATGGATGTTAGCTTTTTAATGCCACTGGAATCACTTCATTTCGTCCCCTAGAGCTCACGCTCTGCACAAAACATCGACTGAAGGTCAAATCTGCCAATTACCTCCAATTTACTTCTTTTTGCATCTTTCATCTAAAAGTGCCTTCAAAATATAAAACAAAGAATATCAAGGCATTTTATATATAAAACATAGGCAAAACACTAGTCAAATATGAGTGAAACTATCAAATAATATGGTTGCATCATCCCATATGTACTTGTACGTACATTAAGACTTTGAAGATCTACCTCTAATGATACACTCCTATAAGAAAAGAATCATTCCCACTATCTATACCAACTATTTATGAGGTTCAGAAACCTTTTTTTGGTATAAAATCACGAAGAAACTTCATAAAAATTCTTATCACCCATCATATTAAAGATTTTTTTTTTTAACTTCACCAATACTTGAAGAATCCTTTCTAGGAAATTCACATTACAAGGTTTTATATTAGTTATTCCCCCATTAGGATATTCTCCATACATAACATAGATCTTAGAGTATTTAGAGTATCTAATAAAGATTTGTTTACAATTCTATGACCTAATTTTACATATTTATGGAAAGAGTTATGAATATATCATATTGATTTATATGGGTGCAAACCTTCCAAATTAGGCTTTTGACCATTCTAAAGTTCAAAAGGAGTAGAAGGAATAGATTTTAAGGGTATAAGATAAGTATATAGGTAGTAGGTAGTAGTTAGTAGTGCATCCCTTCAAGAAATTAATTCATAAGTTAGTTTGCATCATCATTGACCTAACCATATCTAAAAGTGTGTGATTCCTTTTTTATACAACATCATTTTGTTATATAGTGCAAGGAATTATCAATTGTTTACGTACTTCTTTTTCCTTACATAGTTCTTTGAATTGTTCTAATAAATAATTTTGGCCTTTATTAGTGTAAAGAACTTTTAAATTTCTCTTTTTTTTAATTTTTGATTCTCAGAATCTGTTACAAAGCATTTGAAATAACATAAAGGCCCTTAATTGATGAGATAACAAATACATAACATCATACTATGAGTAATTATTTATGAAAGTTAGGAAAAAAGAAGCTCTAGTATGGCCTCACATTTTTAGGTCCACCAATATCTAAACGGACTAACTCTAATGTGTAATTTGTCCTCTTAGCCTTACTAGAAGGCTTTTTATTACTATTTTCTATTAAACATGAATCACACATAGATAGGCTTACTTTAGCAAGTGAACTTTAAATTCCTTATTTAGTTAGTATAGTTAACATTTCTTGTCCTATATATTCCAATCTTGGATACCATTTAATTAAATTAGACATGATATTAGAATAGATGAAAAAATTAATTAATGGATACCATTTAATTAAATTAGACATGATATTAGAAGAGATGAAAAAATTAATTAAAGAAATATTATTATTCTAATACAAGAAAAATCAGCTAACTAATTAAATCTATAAAACTCATCACCTAAATAAATATCTAATTTAGTGCCTTCTAAATAAAAATAAAAACCTAAATATAGCAAAGCTAAAATTGATAACACGTGGTTTGTCTACCAGCTCTTTGCGTAAAATTTGCAGTATCATCAATTATCTACCAACTCTTTTGTTGTCCTTTTTATATAGGCCTAAATGCCTTATGTTATCTAGCTTGGGCTACAAAAACAATAGTGTGGCTCATCTTTTTGTACTCTACTTCAAGTTCAAAATGTCTTTGAATATTATTAAAGGTTCTAAAACCCTCATTGTGCATTACCATCATTTTTATTTGTCTCCAAAAGGATTAAATAAAAGCTTAATAAAAATATAAATTGTTCTTAATCAATAAGGTTATAACTAATCTCTCATAACGCTCTAATTATTACGGGCATTACCCTAATGTATTCTGCCATAAAAAATTTTGGGTCTATCATATATTGATTAAATTTAAGGATTATGGCTTACAACACAATTGCTATTATGTCTATTAAAATGGAGAATATCACACTCACCTAAAAGAACACATTATGAGTCTTATTTTAAAATGATATAATTTTGTGTTTATATAACAATTACACATCATGAAAACTATATATCAATCATCCATGTTGAATATACTCTTAAAAATAACAATTATATAATTCTCAATTATCATGCCAGATGTTCTTACTAATTGTTGACCCCACAAAAAAATCAAGAAAAGAAAAACAATAGAAAAATAAAATCCAAAAAATACAATAGTAAACATGAGAAGACAACAAAGCATCAAGAATTAGATCCTGACAACTCTTTAATAGATTCTAAATCACAGCAGCCCAGTTAGCTTAATGAAAAAAAAAACAAAAAGGACTTGGCACAAAAGCAAAGCGACCCAATCTAAGCAAACAACAGAACACGTCATCATTAAAATGGAAAAAAAAAAATAAGAAAATGGCACAAAAAGTGAAGATGATAGAAGAAAAGGGAGACAATGCAGTACAAAAGGGGGGGAAATAACAGCAAAGATGCCCAAATGAGAGCAAAATGTAAAAAAAAAAAGGCAAAGTTCCAAAACAAATCCTAGCCCATGCAAGTGTGCAAAAACCTGCACAGGTGATGGGCATCCTCCAGGCACATAAACAAAACACCTGAAATAATTTTGAAGACCAACGCGCATCGCATACCAAATATTAATTGAAAATCAATGTTATAACTTGGCATGATAACAAGGGCATGTTGTGGGTTGTGTGTTTTTCTATAAAAGGGTTGAAAATATAACTTAAGATCCTGGGGTCTGAATCTAGCCATTGGTCCTCCATTGAGAAGGTTGTGAGTTTCAATAGTTCGGCCAATAACAGATGGAAGAATACATAGAAACAACGCAAATGACCAATCAAGCTAGCTAAAGTAAGTTATGTGATCTAAAATATTGTGATGGTGTTACCGGCTGAAAAGGGAGAAGAAGAAGGTTACCTTTAAAATTCAAATTAAGTTATTGTTATAATAAGCTTATGCACCATTTCATTATTTTCTTAAGATGCACTATTTTGTTATTTTCTTAAGACACACCGTTTTATTTAGAAAGAAATCTTCCACATTCCTATAGGTGCTAGGGGAATTGTTCTAGAATTGTTATTCAATTATATAAGTGTAACAAACTGCATAGGAGAAGGCAGGAAAAGAAATGAGAAATGAATGACACTCCTGGAATTCAGGAAGACCAAGAAATCACCTTTCCTGCTAACTACCACCCATAACCTCCATGGCTTAACACTAAACCTTATTGTCTCTCTCACGATTATGTTCAACCTTCACCATTGTTGCACTGAATCCAGATTGGTTCCTTAAGTATCCCATGCATAACATATAGCTTAATCGAATCCAGATTTAGTAGTTCAATACACAAGCCTGAAATAAACCTGGTTGTCCTTGATATTGAAAGGTGAAATGGCCTTCTAGGCCTAGTAAGGGAAATTAATAATATCTCAGTTAACCACAAGACCCTAGCAGATGGAATGTGGTGGTTATATAATCTTTTTTGTAAGAAATTTCCAGCAAAACAAAGATCAAACCTTCATGGTGTTAACCGTAATGCCAGAATACCCTTATACAATTGAGCTAATATCCGATGAAAGCAAATGCTTTTGAAGCTGCAGATGATCACTGCCAACCATCGATTTGTCTTTCCTATGCCACTTATCAGCCTCCCAAGTGCACTAAGACTCCACAACCTTACCAAATTATAATTTCCTTTTAAAAGAAACTAAATCAGAATCAAGATTCCATAAAGCAATAATCCTAGAAAGCACATCTATAGTAACATAAGAAGTTGCAATCTCCCCATAAAATGTATATTTTTCCTTGTCAACCCCCATTAACTTTTTAAACATGTAACCTCGTTCATTAGACCGAAAACACTATACATCAAAAAAACCATAAAGCTCAATTTCTAATAAATCAAACATTAAAGGAAGTATTCAAGAAAAAAAATCAATTATACGAAAGGATATAAAATTTTTAAAAAATAGCAATTAAAAAAATGTGAATGAAAAAATAAATTCGAGGGCAACTACAAAGTTTTGATTGGAGAGTTTAAATTGAAAAGAAAATTACTTCAACAAAAGAACAAAAAAAAAATCAAAAGAATGAAAACCAAATTGAAAAAATAATATACTATAAATTTGGATTGAATGATATAATTGAAAACCAATAAAACTTTTATAAAAGGGCCAATGAAGAAAATTTAAAAAAAAATCAAAAGAAATTGGAAAAATAATATATGAAAAATTAGGATTGAATGATGAAATTGAAAATAAATAAAACTTTTATAAAAAGATCAAGAACAATAATCAGAAATCAAAAGAATAAGTATTGAGGTTAAAATATTAAAAACAAAAAGGACAAACTTGTAATTCTTAAGGGATGAGAGAGAGAGAGAGAAAGAAAAGAAAAGAAAAGTCCACTAGTAGCAAATCATCTCACCGCCTCCAACACACGTCATATCAATAGGAAAAGAACACGACGACGCTTTCAATGACACAACAAAAGAGCATTTTTTGTCATTGAGAGTCGTCATACGAGTCGCCCAAAATACATGGACGCCTCCCACATGATGGTGGTGACTGACACATGCCAACAATTTTCTCCATTTAATTAATAATTAATTTGTATAAAAAGATCAAATCTTTTTCCGTGAAACTGGCAATAACAAAAAAAAAAAGCACCAATATGAAAAGACCAAAAAACAATTGCATGCATGGTTTAGTTACTTTGATTCAAAAGGTAAACATGTCATTTTACTATATGTTAGAAAAAAACATAGATTCTATGCTATAACAAATGGAAAAGATACTCATATTTCCTTGTCAATTTTTTAATGACTAATGATCTGTGTAAAAAAACTAAAATACCTCAAACAGCAAGGTCATTGAGTTTTTTTAAGAAGGGAAAAAACATAATTATAATATTGTAGTGAATAGTGAATTGTGTGTGTAATGAAAATGCCTACAGTTTTAGTTATTTTATTTTTTACTATATTAAGACAAAAAGAAAAGGACCTTTTAAATACAAAACAGAGAGTACATGGATTATATGAAAACATTAACTCTATGATTTAATATTTATTTTAAAATGAAATCCAAGCCCAAGAAATAGCTCTTTACTGTGTAATTTAACA
>Ga0325404_1005286_pt1 | contig 13607 bp, 9 predicted proteins | sample PopdelMetagenome_18_FD_205664 | JGI IMG/M metagenome (GOLD analysis project Ga0325404, IMG submission 205664) | Populus deltoides microbial communities from Bellville, Georgia, United States - Xylem-Control-R1 | ecosystem: Host-associated > Plants > Phyllosphere > Stem > Wood/Secondary xylem... | reverse complement strand
AATTAAGATTAAGAGTAAGTGATAAAGTAAACTCTATAATAAAAAATAAAAAATACCTATATGAAATATCCGCTTCAGGGTTATTAGCTAATGATAGGAATTGAACGCATACATGCACAATCCATTGCCTTGATTCACTTGATTATATCCGCCTTAATACTGTAGTTGCTAATCATTTGAATTTCTAACCTTTACTATTTAATTTGACCTTTTTTTATATATAAATCTTATAAGAAAAAAATATATAAAAAAATATATTGTAGGAGCAATGAAATGCCAACCCTGTTGATAGAATGGCGATTGCCCCCTTTTTATTATTATTATATAAAAAAAAGCTCGCACACACTCAAACAAAAGCGTTATCCATTTACAAAAGTCTTAGTTAAAGACGTGCGAGAACTTTTCCTGCTCATTCTTAAGCGCTGGTTCTGCTCTCACTAGATTTTGTTCTTTTTTTCACACACCCGTTTTTAAGCCTAAAAAAAAAAAGAATTTCATGCCGAGGTGACTTCGCTAGGCTTGCTTCTAGTCTGATAGGAAATCCTACTCACAGTCGTAAGAACTGACGGGGCAAGGCCTGCCGACCGCTTATTCCTTCTCGAAAGCTGCCCGCGAAAGCCCTTCTTCCCCGGCTGACAGCAGGGAGGTCGAATTCTTTATGCCAAAGGAAATCCCAATAAGCCCCGGGAGAGAATTAGGAAAAGGTGGGGTCTTCAACTGGGGTGAAGTTAGGCGGACATGCATCTAAGGGGAAAGTCCGGGATACAATAGGAAGCCTAACCATGATTAGCCTTCTGGGTCCCCGTGGCTCATCGAGAATAGCAGTAGAAAGCCCTAGAGTAACCATTCTCTCGAAGCCTTGGTAGCATCAACAAACCAAAATTTTCTTCATAAAAACAGATGTTCACATTAGGAACTTTAACATCCACAAGATCTGCATCAAATAAAATAAAATTGACACCTTCCTTTTATTGGCAACTATAGTCTTCATGTTTTCTTAATTAAAAAAAAATAAAAAATCCTTTACCATTGATCAATTCCAACTCCAAGGAAGCCACGAGAGGCATTGATGTCTTCCAACTTAGCAACTTATATTTGATACTATCAAGGATATTCATACGGGATCACATTTAATTTGAAAAATTATATTTGATGAGCCATAGAAAAACAAATAAACAGAATATCTATCATAGAAAAGTACTCGTAGAAGCCGAAGACGTAGAGAGCAAAATGCTATACAGATGGGATCCTTCAGTTCAGATTTTTAGAAGGGGGAAAGAACTACACAACATATAGAACAAAAAACTCCGATGAGTAGATCGTCATGTCCCATTCCAATCGGTCAAGAATGGTGTGCATTCAGAAGGGTACGATAAACCATGTCAATGAATTGATCATCCTAGTGCACAAGGGGAGAGCTTGTTAGACATGTAGAGCAAAATGCAGCAGTAAGAAAACAATAATGAATTGAGGGGGTGAGGGAGAATTGAAACTATCAGAACTAATAAATACATGAGAAACTATTAACCCACAAAAGATTGTGATGATGAACTTCATTTTTTTTTCCTATGTGATTATGTTGCATACTAAAACCAATCACATGTAAACATTAGATCATAGGGACAGCATTAGTTCCAATAAGCATCAATCTTGGAAGACAGGAAGAGATAAATCGATAATTAACATGAAAAAGAAGCGTTGACAATGGACTTGCAAATAGATGAACGTGAAACAAAAAATGATCTCCAAAACCAAACAGGTATTCAAGGCTATCACTTTGATTTCGTTTACTATGAATACGACTAGCTCAGAAGAAAAGATCAGACAATTTTAGTACATGGGACATCTAACAATTGCATGATGGAGAAAATTCCTTCCAATAACATCGGGATTACTGTAATTTGCAAGAAAATGAACTTGTTAGGAGTTAGGCTGGATTTCTTTTGTTTTTTTCCTTGTTTTGGACTTGGATATTAGGAGTCCTGTCTTTTAGGTTAAGATTAGAAGTTCTCTTTACATTTCCTTACAGGATTTGGACTTCGCTTTAAGAATATGATTTCTTAAGTCTCTAAATCCAAGTACTTTAATGGCTAGCTAGATAGATTACATAGGAAAAATCCAAGTTAATTTTCTTTAGTGGTGAGAACTCCATTAAAGTTTTTATTCTACAGGTGGATCCATTGAAGGACCACCAAGATTCAAGTCTGTCCCATACCCCAATAGCCCCATTCTATCCTAAATAAGCCCCTTTAAATCCCAATTTAAACTCTAGTCTTTCTTGGCGCAAATCCATAGACTCCTCAACTATTAGTCCGCCCATATAGATATGCCAAGGGCACTAAACTTAATTTTTAGTAAAATCACACTTATTATAGAATGGATTCCAAGAGCCAACAGGTTTCCATTATCAAATTAATTAGACAAATCTTACCACAAATTGGCACATCAGTTGAACAAAATAAAATTTGGGAACCCCTAACAGTAATTTTTTTTGTTTACAAATAGTCCCAGCAGTATTCATCATAGAACGACTCCATAAACCTTAATTCTCAAATTCAAGGCTATCCTACATCATTGCAGTCACATCTATAGCTTCTCAAATATATGATCAACATGCTTTTAATGGGCTGTTATCATATTCAAGCGATCTTATACAAGAAATTCCAATTTTGACACTGGTTACCAAAAAATTAACCTCATCCAATATACACATTTTAGATTTTTTAACTTCAGCTTCATACATTCTGCCATCATCATACAAGAGAAACTAACCTGAACAAGTGCCAGTAGTGCATCTCGGACTTTGTCTTTGCTGATAACTGGCCCATGATTTGGACTGGGAACAGAAGCAGGAGTGAGAGATGGTGGAGGAGTGGGTGGTGGAAAGGGTTGAAGCAATGGAGCACCATATGGGCGGTGTAGACTTGGAGGAGGATTAAGTGGAGGAGCAGTAGGAATAGAAGAAGAGACAGGTGGCATCATCCGAGTAGAAGAAGATGGAGGAACAAAAAAAGAAGGCTTTACAAGGTTAGCTGTCCGGTTGCTGCTGCTGCTGCTGCTGCTGACATCAGAGACATCAAGCAGTGGCATTAAAGGAATTGATGCTGATAAAGGAGGAGATGGTATTTGCAAGGTGGGCATGGTGCTGGAGGCAACACTAGTCAGTTGGGAGTGTAAGGGAATTGGAATTGAGGATTGGTAAGACTGTCCAGCAACTGCAGCAGCTGATGCATTCCCAATTGTCATAGCTGTCTGCAAACATTCAAGCAGAACACTAGTGCTGGTCACGCACAATGAGTTTACAAAAAGTGAACTATAAAAGTAAAAAGCGATCACAAGTTTGTTGTTGATAAATTTTATGAGAACGGAAAAATCGAGGATAAATATCTGGAGAAGGGAAAAATCAAGGATAAGACTAGTTCATAGACATGAACAACTGCAGTACTTACACTAAAGAAGTTCACAAAGGCAGGATCATCAGGCACATCGGAGACAACCGAAGCACTTGCAGATGATGGCTCCAGAGGACCATCCATAACTGCCATAGTTGGTACAGCTTCTAATTCCTCAAACTCACTGCAATTACACAGATCATATGAATTAAAATACGTAACGAATCCATGCAAAACATGGTAGTTTCTAATCCATAATAAATCGCATAATTGATTATCAAGTCTCTTAATCAAGTGCTAAGATCTTTAAAAAAGAAAAGCGAGAATATCACATAAGCAGTTCCCAAGGTTTTAGTGAAACCATTATCAAATCTTTGAGCCCTGAGGTTTCAAGTAAGGTGGCATCTGAACAGGGGTTAAAAAATGATGATTAAATAATAAGGGGTTAGGTGCTAAGATTCTAAAGAAGTGGTTGAAGGGTGAAGTGTTAAATACTTTAGCTGGATGTTACAGTCAAATAAAACATTAAATTAAATTTGAATAAAAATAAGCTATTACCTTTTTGTTGATGATAGTGATACCTTTGGCTTCTGAGGCACCTTGGAGTATGCATTAAGTATCCTGGTCAAGGAAAAAAACACATAAGATGGTATAATTGTTCTTTTAAGGTTAATATTAAATAATTCTAAATGGACATACATAGAGCATCTCATATAGGAATCAAGCTAGAACATTTAACAATCACACCTAAAGGCATTTGACGGGCTTTTCCTCCATATCTGACTTATATAACAAAAAAGTCACAAGCTCAGTAATAATGACTAGGATATGAAAGAACCATATCACGCAAGAGCAATTTATCATACTGAAAACATATTTACTTGAAAGGGTTATACAATATATTATATAAGATCTGGTTATTCCTCCCAGTTATAATATTGCAGGCAGCTTGATTTCCTGTTGTCTGAGGCTTACATCTTTCCAAATCCACATAACACATTTTAGAAAACAAATGCAATATGCTAACAAGACTGATTAGATCTTTACAGATACATCAGAAAAATTGCAGTCATTTTAAAACGGATTAGAGTTTCAGGGTCCAGATAAATGCTGCACCTTCATACCAGAGGAAAAATGCACTGAATGACCAACAATCTAGTAGCAGTACCCATTCATATACCCATTTCCCAACAAAATGGCAAGCCAAGATATCAAGGGATAACAGCTACTGCACATCCTTCATGTCAAAATGCAGCTAAGCTAACCTTCAAAATGGAATTATTCCAACCAGGGGAGTCGTTTGATGGATAACTTTTGACAATACAGACCTACGAGTAATGTAAAGTCACTTTGCTATTCTTGGTATGCACCAAATGACAATTATCCCAGGTTCTATTCTACTTGGATACAACAAGAGATGACTCCAGACCTCAAGAGCTTTACCGTTCTTGATAATAATAAGAAAAAAAGGCCTCCATACTTCTAATACGAAGACATGAACAGACATTTTACAAGATTCTAAGTACCGCACTCAAAAACCCCAAATCAAACTACCAAGAAAGGAAGAACTTCCAATCTGTCTTAAAATCAGATTCCCTAAAAAGAGATCTTTCCAACACTAAAAAATATTAAAAACAATAACAAAACAGAAACTCATAAATTCCTTAACAAACTAAACAACACTAAAAATACAACAACATTTACCTGCTAAAAAGATTAGCAACCTCTTCACACTCGCGTGCATTATAAAACCAAATACCATTCACTTCTTGGGCTGCATTTCGATACAGAAGATACGGAACCTGAACCTCGTACTCAAAATCTCCCAAAAGATTTTCCACCAAATTATCTGATTCATTACACCATCATAATTAACAACCCTTCCTTCATTACACCAGCATAATTAAAAACCTTTCCTTGATAAATCCATTAACTAAACAACAACTCATAACCCTAACCTGTATTCCGGCGATTCATCACAATAAACTGAAACCTAGGTTGCATATTCCTGCTTCAATCATTACCACACAAAACAAAAGCTTAATTTTCTCTCTTAAAACACACAAAAAAAAACATTAAACAAACAAATACTAAAAAAAAAACCTTTTAACTACAAAGAGAGATCCTTCGACATCTTTCCGACTCTGAAAATAAAAAAAGAACAGAAAATCAGAAAGAAGAGAAAAAAAATTTAGAAAAGAAGAAGGAAGAGGCTGGTTGTTAACTCACCCATTGGGTAAGGTCGATATTGAACTGGTAGAGAGTGACATGAGCAGCAGTGATGAGAATTTCTTCAACTAAAGGATCGATTCGTTGAAGAACTGTTAAATTAAGGAGCTTTGTGCTCTGTTGATCAATGTTCGGCATCAATTTCCCATTCTGTGGCATTCTCGTCGTCGTTTTTGTCGAATTGGAGTAATTCACAAACCCTAGAATTTGGATTATAGATAAATAATAAAAAAAGGGAAATAATGATGGGAGGTAAGAAGAGGGTTTGGTGGTGACTGTTTTCTGTTAAGAGTTCGATTTTGTGTACGTGGAACATTAACCACTTGTTGCTTGCGTACCAAGGATTCTGTTAAATGACGGGATTAGCCCTACTTCTACCGCTTCCATTTCATCACTTCCCCAAATTAATCTTGATATTTTCGGAATTTGTGATGACTTTTTTAATGTTTTCAACAAAATCAATTTAGTTTTTAACAATGATTTGGTACTAATTAAGGTATTAAGGTGAGGGTGTACTTTTATAATCATTTAAAAATATATTTTTAAAAAATTAGGTTTGATTGACTTGTCAATTAATATATATATATATATATAACTTTGATTGATTTATAAACGGGTTTAAAAATACGCTTTTATCATATATTCGTTTGGCAGTACCAAAATTTGTTTCAATTTTTATTTATGAAGTTCAAATATTTGGGTGAAATATCTAAATAAAATCTATTTTTTAAGAAAAAAATAAAGAAAGTAGAATTGATTTTATACAATTTTATCTTGACAAATAATATTTAGCAAAAAATATTTTCTAGAATAGCTCCATATTGACTCAAACCTATTTAATGGATAATAAATTTTTAAACCCAATTAGGATAAGATTTAAATGTAAAAAATGAAGTTTTTTGGATATGAATATCAACCCAAAACCCAATCCAAAATAAATAAATAAATAGTTATGCACTAAATAATTCTAAATTATAGCAATCAAATTTGAATTAGATTCAAGTTTAAGTTTAAAGTTTTAATTATGGATACCTTCATAGATACCTCAAATCCAATAAGATGAAGTTCAAGTATAAAAATTCAATAACTATTCAAATTCAGGTTGGGTTTAAAATAATTATTTTAAATTTAAATTAGAGTATAAATAATACAAAACCCGATCCATTGATAATCTTCCATTGCCATCACCATCAACATCAACACTAGTTTTAAGCATGCCATCTGCTTCCCCTGTTTAGAACAGATCACGCCGGAAATAGTGAATTCCGACCAATATTTAGCTCCCTAAATCCAATCTTAAACAGAGAGGATTGCGGGAATTAGTGAATTCACTTTACATGGCTACATTTTGACAGCCATACCAGCTACTAGTTCATGCATGCCACAACATTATAACATTTCAATGCCTGGTCTGAATGATGTCATGCTACACATCATAGTTTGAAAAGGACATCGTAACTTCGTAAGGGTTAACCACTATATCCATTTTATCATTGATCAAACTTCAAAAACAGATTCTACAGTTCTGGAAGTTTGTGTTTCAACTGGACCAGTTTTTTCTTTTTTCCCCTTAATCTGAGTACATTGCGCCAGCATTGAGAGGTCAAAGTCTATCTTGACGGGAAAATTCCAAATCTTATTTACATTTTATTCGGTTGCCTTGCCTTTCCGTCTGCTGCTGCTGCCAGTTTCCAAGAGGTAACAAACCATTGAATCCACATCATCACCAAATATGCTGTAGGCCTCGATCACTTTCAGGTAACTGAATCCCATTGACAGCACCATCTGCATACTACTGCTAAGAACAGTATCCTGTGAGCCATGTTCTCTTACACCATCCGCCTTAGACGTCTCACTAGCTGATGATCCTGCTTATCCAAGCTCATATCATTGTCAGCAACACAGCAATACAACGATAGTTCACCCTTAAAGAAGGTAAGAAAAAAAAGTGAAAGTCTCTACACTTCTTGTGGATCAATTAGCATAGCAACGAGGAGTATATAATGATGACAATAACAACCAGATGTGCACCCTATGTTGGTCCCCGCAGTTTCATAAGTTCACAAATCATTCACATGTTTTAACCGAGTCCCATACCCTGTGTAAGATCTGACTACTTACTAGCACTAGAAGATGATGGTTCTGCACCAGCAGTAGAAGATTCTTTACAACCAAGTTGTGGTTTGAACTTGTTGTCAGCAAGATACTCAGCTCTAGAAGCTTCCATCACCATGCGCTCGATCTCCTTCTCAGTAAGTTCAAGATCAGAGTAAAACCGCCCCTCAGCAAGAAGTGCCTGTGTAGAGTTTAGTTAATAACCTATTAAGCCAAAGATTAACATAGAACATACTGCAGAACTATGTTAGAGATACTTGCATTATTAATCTGCTGGTCTTGTTGAGCTTTAATAGCAGCTTTGATCTGATCTCTGTCCACACTTGCCTGCAAGCACGATTGTTGCCAGTGTCAGCAAATTCAACCCCTTTGGCTACATTAGCCTGTTATCAAATAAAAAGATGAAGAGCAATCCTACAACTAATAAGTCCAGTTACACTTTTAACTTATCCGGTAAAAGGCATGTTCATATGGCAGCTTTAAAAGCGAGTTCATAGTTAATAATCATCAACCCATTACCTCCACAACCAGAAAATTGACGGTAAAAATAGCGTATAGAGATAGTTCCCATAAACTAGCTACCTAGCTGCCCCTATTTTTCATCCGCATGGACCTTGCCAACACTTCACCATCCTTTACCTTAATTTCACATATCTTAAACATTTGATTTGCAGGCAGGATAATGGCATATTCAACAAATCATGAATTGGTGAGGAAAGGCTGGAATGGTTATTTGAGTCATTACACAAATCCACTGAAGAGGAATTAGCATTCAACAAAGACAAAAGGGTACGAAAGTCACAGAAACGCACCCCTTGAAGACAGCTGAAACCAAGTCCGGCACCAATTGTTGAACGACGAGGGTTGACAAGAGAGTTGTAATGATTACCATGATGATAACTTAGACGTATGGGCGGTGTGTCAGTATTGTAGCTCCCATGAAATATGTTGATAGGTTCTACATCAGTGATTTAGGTCAGGAAGAAGTAAATAGTGAATGGCTCTGCATAATTTAAACCATTACTTCATCTCAAGTAGATACCTGTGCTATAAGAGTAAATGTGGATTGGTCGATTGTACATTTCTGATAAAGCTTGAATCTCTACATTGTTTCCATAAACCTGACAAATGAGAAGAAGTGAATCTTCACATCCATTCATTTACATTAGAAAATCCAGGGCATGAGCGGTCCTTAAACATGCTGGACCAAATGTTTACTTCCTACCTACCATAACCCAAAAAAATTAACACAAACAAAAGGGTGGCAGCAAACAATAGAAGCAGGGGTTGAAAGAAGTGATTGGATTTGGTATTTGTTCATGTTCACTCAATCAAAGACAGGAGAAAAGCCTCCATGTCAAAAAATTTGCAGGCAGATCCTTATATTCAGGAGATGATATATGATATGAAAGTATGCCAGGTGCCATACGCTTTTTGTCTTGCAGGATATTGAAGACGTGAAAAGCGAACTTTGATATAGTATTCATACCTTGTCTCTTCTCTTCCTCTTACAGTAAGATGTAAAACCTTCAGTTATGAATTGAGAAAAGTGATCCCTTTCCCTTTCCTGAGTGAACCAAGGACAAAAATACAGCGTTGTCATGGATGCTATTCACAATGTCTTTACTTTCCTATGAAACTCGACACCATTCTATCAAACTGTCCAGATATTTATCTCTGTGAAATATATTGCAGACATAAAATAAACATTATATTGTCTTTCTCAATTTCTGCTTTTTTTTTATTCCCTATTCTCTCAAATTGTCTGGGAATTCATCCCGGTGAAACTATTTATCACAAAAAATGAAATGGCATAGCAACAATCATGAATCAAACTCTATTTCATCACCATCAATTAAATACACCTCATAAAACTAAAATATAAAATGATTAATAAACAAGACTAGTGGCTAGTAACATGGAGTGTATTTTTACAAGAGAACTCATGACACTGCTTAACCGGATGCGCAATTTATTCGAGTAGATGTCAAGCCACAACAAAATGACCATGAACTTGAACAATGCACAATCAGAAAAATTAAAATAAATAATAAAATTACCATATAGTCTATGCACATTTGTCGGGCCAAATCATACATTTCAGAATCCCCGTAAACCTGATCAGCCACAGCACGAAAGAGACAATTCCCATCCTCCAACATTTTTTTGACTTCTAATCCTTTGGACCTTCTGATGTCAATCTCAAATTGCCGTTCTCTTTCCTGCAACAGATACAAAAGGCCAATTTTAGAGAAATAAATGCAATTGAATCATTGAGATGCTAAATCATATCATTGGGTCAGGATTGCAATATCAGGAAAATGAATGAAAAGGCAACACTACAAGATCTATAGTGCTAAGCAATAAAAAATAAGAGAACCACAGATTTGTGACAACAAATGCTTTCCTAAATACAGAGAAGTCCACCAGCCCAAGGGAAACAAAAGGCAAATCAAACTAAGCCAGTGAACATTAATCAAGTAGAGATCATACCACAACTACAAGTCTAACTACACCAAACAAATTTAAAATGGCAGCATAGCATGTGAAGTAACATGATACAACCGCACACAGCTGCATCGAGAGTTACATGCTTGTGGACTTAATTTTAGGCTAGACAAGACTTATTACATAAATTGCAATGGTCAAGCCATATCCCACCACATATATTTAGCACTGGAAACTTACAAAATCATCATAGGTGGAAACAAAGCAAGAATTCTGCTCATCACCACTATTGTACCCCTCATTTTCACCATGAGACCTAGGAGAGGATGGCCGTGATCCAGTTGGTGAAGACCTTGTTGAAACAACAGGCCAAGCAACTGCTCTCCTAGATGATCCAATTCGCACAGAATTTGAAGCTCCTGACATAAATATTCTTGAATTCGAGTTTGTTAGGGCAGGTTTGGGAGGTGGCACAGGAGGAGGTGGTGGTTGTGGGCTTCCACTACCAACCTCAGGATAACCAGCACTTGAACCTTCACTCTCCACCAGAGATCTCTCCAAAATCAATCCACTCAATCCTTTAACCAAATCCCCTGAGCCCACCCTTTCATCATTACCTACTTTCTCGTTATCAACAATGTCGTCATTCAAACTCTCAATTCGGTCATCATTTATACTGACTGTCAAAAGTTCATCACTTTTTACCACTTTATTATCATTACTACCACTGTTCTCCAATACTTCATCAACCACTACCTGCTCTTGCACCTCCTCGCCAATTTCTTCATCTCTCACAGTTGACGCAGACCGGGGGATTCTAGTACCCTGTGTATCTGGCCGAGCAGCCGAAGAAGAAGACCCTGCTCGGCTCTGGTTTGAAGAAGAACCACTGCCTCGCTGAACTAGAATCCGAGTCATCTTGCTTCAATATTTATTGTCCTCAAGTATATAACGCCGAGAACCAATTCTTCTTCCCAGACTTAAAGACTCATAGGTTTGTCACGCGTTCTTGCCTTAGGCGCAGTAATGCCAATTCCGTGGCTGAAGGAATTCTTCCAGCCCAGTGCGTTCAGCTCCTTCTTGTCGCAGCGAAAAGATTTCTGCATTCCCCTAACAATTCTCATGAGACCAAGACCTCCAACTTTTAAACAATAATAACCTTCTCTAAGTTGTCGAATTTTACCCGGAAAAAGAAATCCAAAGATTTACCTTCAAAAGCCCAGGCTGCAATTACCACACAAAAATCAAACAAATAAAAATCACAGCTTTCTTTAAAACATAACACTTCCAAGTTTCTGAGGTTTTTTAAGTCTAAACCCTTTAGCCCTTTTGCAATTTCCAAGAAAAGGTGGTAAATTTTAAGTGAATTGTGCATCAAATCCTAACTTAAAAATCTAAGCACGTTATCATTATCATCCTTCTCAAAGATTGCTTCTTTACAAGATATCAATAGCAAACCCTTCAGACACTAGGTCAAAAATGCTACAAAAAGAAGACCAATCCGAGCAGAATTACAAAATCCAAAGCTAAAATCCTTCTTATGAACCAAAAGACACTTCCTTTAATTCACCTTAACTACACTAATTGACTTAAATTATGCAATCAGAACCAAAGACCACATATTTCCCTTTCTTTACTTTCATTTCTCAGAAACCAGGCAAAGAACGCATAATCAAATAAAATAAACACCATCAAAGATCAAGAAAATCAATAAGAGAAAACCCTAGAGTTGACTCGGGAAGAAGACTCACCTGACAGAGAGAAAGAGAAGGAGAAAGAAGACTAACAGATTGACAAAGAGATAATTGTTGATCTGTAAAAGAAAAGGAGAGAGAGGGAGGGGGAGAGATTTATTATAAGGGTTTTATTTATATTTATTTTAAAGAACAAAGCGATGATAAAGCAAATATCTTAGTGGAGAAGGAAGAGAAGAAAATGAGGGGGGGAGGGGGGGGGGGGGCCAGATGGTGATGTCGGCTAAGGGCGATGATTATTACACGTGGCGTTGTTTTACACGTTCGTTTCGCACGTGCGAACGGTGAAAGTGAAATTATAAGGAGCACATTTCTAATAAATTTCTAGAAATCTGCTCACCCGTTCCAAGATTTAGGTTCCGAACTCGTATTGAAAATTTAAAAATTAACAAATATACTAAATTATGTGGGGAATTTACTGTTTCTTCACACACAAAATACTATGAATTATAACAGTAATTTTATTTTTTTTTAAGCTTTTCCCTTTTTTTTCTTTTTTTTTCTTTTTTTTTTCAAATTTTTTTTTCAACTTTCTTATTTTTTATTTTTTTTTAATTTATTTTTTTTATAAAATTATTTTTGTTGATTTTACCTTTTAAATATTAACCTGGTTAAAATTTTTGCTTTATAATTTTTTTCTTTAAAATACTGTGAATTGCTGTGATGTTTTTCCACTTAGTTTTTCTATTTTATTTCTTTATTTTTCAAAATTATATTTGTCGATTTTTTTATAATATTAAGCTGATTGAGAATTTGGTTTTGTAATTTTTTTTCTTTAAAACGTTCCCCCCACACAAAACACTGTGGATTATAACAGTAATCCACAGTGTTTTTTCTTTTTTCTTTCTTTTTTTAAGCTTTTCCCTTTTTTCTTTTTTTTTCGTTTTTTTTTTTCAAAATTTTTTTTTTCAACTTTCTTATTTTTTATTTTTTTTTCATTTATTTTTTTTCAAATTTTTTTTTGTTGATTTTACCTTTTAAATATTAACCTAGTTAAAATTTTTGCTTTATAATTTTTTTCTTTAAAATACTGTGGATTGCTGTGATGTTTTTCCACTGAGTTTTTCTATTTTATTTCTTTATTTTTCAAAATTATATTTGTCGATTTTTTTATAATATTGAGCTGATTGAGAATTTGGTTTTGTAATTTTTTTCTTTAAAACATTGTTGATTGCTGCAGTGTTTCTCCACATGATTTTTTTCTCTTCAAAATTATCTTTTTTTTTATTTTATTTTTTAATATTGAACTGGTTAAAAATTACAGTTACAATATGTAAGGAAGGCACTGTAACTTTTTTTGAAAATTACTGTTCATTGCTACAGTGTTTTTTCCCACATGGTTTTTTGTATAATTTTTTTCAAATTATCCTTTTCAATTTTATTTTTTTAATATTAAGTTGTTTGTGAATTACAATTACAAGTCATTACAAATAAGGCTAAATCATGTGGGGAAGCACTGTAGCTTTTATCACAAAATATTGTGAATTGCTACAGTGTTTCCAACATGATTTTTTTTTCCTTTTTTTGGTGTTTGTTTTGTTATTTTTTTTTCTAAAATTGTCTATGTCGATTTTTTTTTAATATTAAGCTGATTAAGAATTTAGCTTTATAATTTTTTTTCTTTAAAACACTGTGAATTGTTGCAGTGTTTTTCCATGTGATTTTTTAA
>Ga0325404_1005285_pt1 | contig 13608 bp, 7 predicted proteins | sample PopdelMetagenome_18_FD_205664 | JGI IMG/M metagenome (GOLD analysis project Ga0325404, IMG submission 205664) | Populus deltoides microbial communities from Bellville, Georgia, United States - Xylem-Control-R1 | ecosystem: Host-associated > Plants > Phyllosphere > Stem > Wood/Secondary xylem... | reverse complement strand
TTTGGCACGACTTCAAGATAAAACTACCCAGTTCTCCACAAAACTTGATTTATAAACAGCAGGTCTTACAAAGATACGAACTTCAAAGTGCAAGATGCAGCTGGAAATTTCTAAACATTAAGCTGCAGGGATTAAGCTTATGTTTGGCACGACTTCAAGATTTTGAAAGAAAAGTCGTGAACATGTTTAGTTAGGAATTGCTTTTGACTTGAATCAAAACTTTGTTAAAAAATTGAGTCAAAATTTTGCTTTAAATCAAAACTGTTGACATGGATTCTAACATGCACTACCTCTATTTAAAAAAAAAAAAACAAAAGTTGTTTTAAGTCATTTTTTTATTAGAAATACTTCTAACTCGACTCATTTTGTCATAGTTATTTATGAAAATAACTTTTGACATAGTCCTAAGTTATTTACAACAGTTTCAATGTTCAGGAGACCAGAAACTCCACTGTGATCACCCAGCCTAAGCAAAGATCCCAAGATTCAACTTGTTTGGGGGTCAAGTCTGACACAAATATGGATTTCGATTCTCAGCTAGTGCCCACATAATGACTGAAAAATAAATTACAAGGGACACCAGCGTTACAGCCTACATAATATGCACTGCTTAAAGAACAGTTTTATGGTGGAGCCACACAGACATGAACATCTAGAAGCAATATGCTTGCTGCTGTGAGCACATACTGCGAACGGAGCACTCAAATGCTCCTTCCAGAAGACGGATAAAAACATTAAAGGAAAATGCTCTTCAATATCCTCAAGATCCACAATCATGAGACAACCAAAGGTATTGAAAAAACAAATAAGAGGAATCAAAAAAAAAAAAAAGACAGAACAAAACTTGGTGACATGCAACCTCCTGTTAAACTCTCAACCTTTTCTCACAAGTCATTCTGTGACATAAAGTGTACCTAACATTATGCTGTTTCAGTAAAATGTTTCCCAGTAACCCATCATCCATGCAACAGTCTCTCCACCTTGCCAAACTGCTCTGATTTCAGAGATCACCCAACATCCAAACTATTTTTTAACAGGTATTAGTCCAATGTGATCTATGGCAATGTATTAGTGATTATAACTCAGGAACTTAAAAAGGCATATAAGATTAAAGTTGTGAATTTATGCACGCTATCTTCATCTAATATCAATCAGCATTCCATATGCGCAATTAATTATCAAATTACACAACACTAAACCCCATTCTAATATTCAATTCCATTAATCCATCAACAGCCATCAATTTTTCTAGCACAAATCATGCTATTTCTAACTCATATTTCATAAAATATCATAAAAGACCTCATCCTATAATCATACACTAAAACCCCTTGATATCTTTAGCCCAAATCCAACGAAAGCAACAAAATTTAATGGGGACACCAAACCCGAGACATGATTCACACATCTACATGATCTATGATGACAAAGGATAGCTCAACCCCTGTGTTATTGAATTTTATTTGAGTTTATTTGTTGGGTTTGATTTAGTTATTGATAAATTTTTTATTTAGTGGGCTATATGTCCAATTATTTGTTCTAGTTTGAGTTTTAATATTTATATGTTATTTTTCTAAATGTTAGACAACTTTTTATGATTTGAATAAAATTTACAAAGTTGCAGACGTTTCCAAACCTGATTCTTTCTCTTCTTCAGCTCCATTCTTCTTTTCTTCAGCTTTTTATTTTCTTTCTTTGGCTTCTTCTTTCTTCTAACTTCTTTTTAATCTCTTTTGTCCCACATTAGCTTTGCTATCAAAGCGTAAACTTTTAATTGTTCTTATAATTAACGGATCTATTAGAGCTTGTGCAAATCTTAAAAATTCAACACAGTTTCTAATCCCTAACAATTGTGAAGGATCATCATCAATAATGATCTAGAAAAAAAAATTGTCTTTCTGTTTATAGTCAAAATCTAAAAAATAAAATTCACCCAGTCACACACACCCTAAAACCCAAAACCCTAGCCACTATTCATCTTCCCCTATATTCATCAGCCAACCACCAGTAGTCCACCCATCCACTGCAGTAGTCGCCCACAAAACCGCCACCCATCACAACCTAACAACTTCCCTCATCAAGAAATCAAAAATCTTCAGTTTTACAGTAGCATCAAACCAATTCCAGCTGATCTTCAACCCACCACTGTCAAAAAACCCATCGCATCCAGCCACACTATAACCAGAAAAACAGCACATTCATACCACTTAGCCACACCACTCAACCCAATCCATCCCTACCACCACAGTTGCCTCAGCCACTACCAAATCGAACTAAACACTACAAGCCACAACCCACACATAAACATTGCCAACACAAACCCAACTTTAGCCCCCCTATCCACTACCCACTACCAAACAGAAAACCACAATAGCCAGTCTTTAGCCTCAACCACCATGTCGCCAAGCAACCTGGTACCAACCACTATGTCAAAGACTAGCCACCACACCCACTCATTACCAGTAACCACAATAGAAGACAATAAAATCTCTAATAACAGGCAAATCAACTAGCAACTCCATCACACCGACAATCCACCACAGAGCACAATTGATTCAAGCCTCTGATTGCACCAAATGTTTTTGGCTGTGAGAGGCGTGAAGAAGAATGGTTTTAGAAGAGTCTTGTTACTTTTGCTTTATTGTCAATTTAGTTGTAATTTTGTTTTATATTGATTTATAAAATAAAAAAAGTTAAAAAAGAAAAGTCGGAAAGTCAAAAGAACAGGTGAAAAAAAAGAGAGTGAAAAGTGATCGAAGAAAAAGGAGAAAAAAAAAATGACAACAACAAACAAGTCAGACGACATCAGTGATACACTGACAACATTTTACATGATTCAAAGAGGTCCAGCCGCAATTGAGTTTGACAATTTGAATCTTTATCGGTAAATTACTCAACCTTTTGATTCATTGAAGTTTACTTCTTTGGTTTTGTACATGTTATTCAATTAATCATCAAAAGAGTGCCTTTTTGCGTTTGGAAAAAAAATCCTATCTTACATACGACATTCATATTCTACTCACCTATCAAAGTTGTCATCTATATCTATTTATTAGTCCTTTTTATTATCTTTGGAGCTTGCAAGGTTTATGGAAATTTGTGACTTTTGTTTGATATACACTTAAAGACTAGCAATGCATGTTTACAATTTCCATAGTGTATTATTGTCTTAATTAATATAAAAAAAAATTGAATAAGTTTTACTTTTACTTTTATTCATTTTTATTTTAGCATTGTGTTTTTATTTTACAATTACCATGGACTAAAACTTGTTCTCCATCACAAGTCATATAATGTGTTATGGGTTAATAATACTTCCATAAGAATCAATAAGAGTATCAAATTCATAGACTATCATGTGAGATTTGGTGTGATGTGATTCCAATAAATATAGGAATAAGAATGTCATTTTGGGTAGACAATGGATATATGATTTAGACTTAGACGTCACCATTTGGTTGATCAAATTCATGTTCTTTTACTTTTAAAGGTAGAAAGATCCATTTTATTGGATTACCACCAAGATCTATCAATAAAAACAAGAAAAAGAAGAGTGTGAAAGAATAAGGACTAAGCACAAGTCTAAATGAGTTTGAGAATGAGGTTAAGGAAAAGCCTATTATGTTTGGTTTGGTTGAAAAGAAAATTTCAAAAAAATCTCAGCAGAACCACCTGAGAAGATGAATGTGGTTAACACAATAAATCCAAAAGAGTTTGAAGATGAGGTTAATGAAGAGTCTATTAAGTCTTCTTTAGTTGCAAAAAAAGTTAGCTAAAGAGGTTTCAAGAGACTCTACCAATTGCCTGGATATGTAAGTGTGGTGTTGGAAGAGTTTCAAAATAGTTGTCCCTTTGAACTCCCTGATTCTTCACCTCCTGTAATTGACATCCAGCATGCATAGATTTTGTGCAACCTTCTAAATTCACTAATACCTTACCCTTTATGCTTGACATCCAGCATATCATAAATTTTGAGTAGTTTGTTGAGCTTCTTGAATTCATTACCCTTTATTCATGATAAAGAGGATAACGATAGCCTTGACTCACTCGGTTATGTCCAATTTATATCCACCTAGGATACAATCAGTGTTTGTTCCATTTCATACTCTCAGTCATAAGATGTTCATGGTCATAAACCTAGGATGCCTTTAGGTCTTCTTCTAATGTCTCCTTACACTAACATGTTTGAGCCAACTAAATTTTTTACATGTAGAGTTCATGAGTTGCATGTTGAGATTATAAAATGAATTCACGCAAATAATAAACAATATAAATTTCAAGTTGAGTGTCATAAATCATTTAATATTGAAGATTGTTTCATTATAGATATTACACAATATACTAAAAGGCATCAGTGTCTCTGTTACTGTTTACCTAGATACAAAGCACTGTGGATTGGAGCAGTGTAATGGCAAAGCTACCCTTGCCACAGGGAGTTGGAAAAACTGTAAGGGGAGGGTGGGGTTGTCTTTTTATTGGGATGCATTTGGCATTGAAGGGATGGATGAGGAGAAAATGGTTAGTTTCGATTTTGGTGGGGCATGGTGGAGCTGCAGACATCTGGTGTTGGGGCTGCCATGCTCTGGGCGCTAGGGCCAGACAGGTGCGCCTGACTGCAAACCCAGGCGAGCAGATCTGCAGCCCGCATGCCTAGGGGTGTTGCCTTTTTTGTCAAAAGTTGCTGGTTCTAGCTTGACAGCCAGACCTAAAACACTTTCAAAAGGTGTAATAGCGTTGGGTGTAGCTGGCCAGCCAGATCCAAAACACTTCAAAAAGGTGTTGGGTCTGGCTGCGCAGCCATGCCTAAGGATATTAGGTCGGGCTCCACGGCCACACCCAAGGATATTGGGTCTAGGATTTTTTGTTCTTTTCTCTGATTTAAATTTATTTTTCATACAATAAAGAGGAAATAAATTTGGGTTTGGTTGCACAGCCATGCCCAAGGATATTGGGTCGGGCTCCGCAACCACACCCAATGATATTGGGTCTGGGATTTTTTGCTCTTTTCTCTGATTTAAATTTATTTTTCATACAATAAAGAAGAAATAAATTGATGGGACTTTTTTTATATTCTACAAAAATTGGGTGATGATAAGTTTTTTTTATTTTTGTTTCAGGTTTGGTTGAATTTTCTTATTAAAACATGTTTGTTTTTGTTTTTAAAAAATGCTTTAAAAAATATTTGATAATTCATATTACGATGTTTTTGTATTATTTTGATGTGATTATATAAAAAAAAAATTTAAAAAAATAAAAAATATTATCTCAATATATTTTTTAAAAAATATTTTAAGATATTTCCAATTTTATTTTTTTCCCTCTTGAAATTGTATCTTCTCTCTTATTGATTTTTTTTCATACTGTAAAGAGAAAATAAATTAATGTGACTTTTTTTATATTATACAAGTGTTGGGTGATAATAATTTTTTTTTCATTTCAGGTTGGGTTGAATTTCTTTATTGAAGCATTTTTGTTTTTGCATTTCAAGAATGCTTTGAAAAAAATTTCAATTTTTTTTATTGTTTTCTTTACTTCAAAATAATATTTTTGATGTTTTTGTATGTTTTTTAAATTTTGTTTTTAAATATATTGAGATTGGATTTGGTTGCGCAACCAGACCCAAGGAGAATATATTAAGTTGGGTCCTGCCCAACAGAACACATTTGAGTTGGGTCCTGCCCCCAGAAGAACCCAAAATAGCTTTGGGTCATGTCCCTAGCAAGACCCAATGCTTTCAATTTTTTTTCTTTTCTCTCATGTAATTTTTTTTCATACAGTAAAAAGGAAATAACTTGATGAGAGTTTTTTTATATTGTTTAAAAATTGGGCGATCATAATATTTTTTTTTAATTTGAGGTTGTGTTGAATTTCCTTATTAAGACATGTTTGTTTTTGCGTTTAAAAAATTCTTCGAAATTTTTTTAAATTTTTTTAATGTTTTTCTCTAATATTATCATATTAAAGTTGATGAAGTTCTCAATAAATTTTTTATTCACATCATATACTTAATATATTTGTATTATATAAGAGAATTTTTTAACAATAAAATCCATTAAAAAATAATTTATAAATATTATAATATAATATTATTTTGGGAAATAGAAGATATTTTAATTTTATAACATTAGTGTATGAGATTCAAAGTTTTATCAATGTTTTATTGTCTTTAGATTTTTTATTCAGTAGTTTTGAATTATATGTAATATTAAATACATAAATAAATTATGTGTTGGTTCCTACTGGGGCAGGACCCATTAGAGTTGGGTCCTGTTGGGGGCAGGACTCAAAGTAGCTTTGGGTTCGGTTGCACAACAAGACCCAATAAGTTTGGGGACCCAAAAGCACTAGGTCCGAACCCAATTCTATTAGGTCCTACGTCAGGACCCAAGGCTAACGGGTCCGGCATCAGGACTCAATTCTCTTGGATCTTGCAGGACCCAAGACTAATGAGTCCTGAGTCCAGACCCAATTCTGGTCTTGCGTCAGGACTCGAGGGTAATGGGTCTTGAGTCCGAACCCAATTCTGGTCCTGCATCAGGACCTAAGGTTAACGGGTCCTGCGTTATGACCCATTTCGCTTGGGTCCTACCTTCGGACCCAATTCTCTTAGGTATTGCGTTAGACCCAAGGGTGATGGGTCATGCATCAGAACCCAAGGTTAATGGGTCTTGCATCAGGACCCATTTCGCTTGGGTCCTGCCTTCAGACCCAATTCTCTTCGGTACTGCGTCATGACCCAAGGTTCTTAGGTCTTAGGTTTCTAAATATTATTATTTGTGTTATAAATATTGTTATTCTTATTTTAATTAAAAGTATTAATATAAAAATATTATTATTTTTATAATAATTAATAATATTAACATTAAAAATATTATTATTTGTATTAAAAATATTATTATTTTTATTATAATTAATATTATTTATAAAAAAAATTAAATAAATTTGAAAAAAAATTATTATCAATATTGAAAAACAACCTTAGATTTGATTTGAAGGGTAAAATTAAAAATTATTGTTCTTATTGTTATTATTATCATTAATAATTTAAAATATACTATTATTACCATTGAAGAAAAAACAATTTTTTTTAAAAAAAGATTGAAAAATATAAGAATTTAGGCAAACAAGTTAAATATTATTATTTATATTATAAATATTATTGTTGGGTCTGGTGTTGCAGCCAGACTCAAAACTTTTGAGTCCGGCGTTGCAGTCAGACCCAACACTTTTGGTATTTTATTTTTTTGATATTTTTTTATGAAAATAAAAAGTTGGCCTGCGCTACACTTAACTAGTTAGATCTATATGGTATCATCTTTAAACCAATCAACAATTATCGATGAGTAGTGCTATATCATATAAAGTGTTACAAATGGTTGAGTAAAATATTTAAGTCATTAAACTACCATCAAATTTTGATATTAGTTCTACTTTTAATGCAAAAGACTTGGTATATATAAATTGCACTATCCTATACCTGATGATCATTTTGAAACTCTTACACCATTATCTTTATCATTGACACAAAAGGAATTTATTGATGTTATTTTGGATGTACAAGTTGTTTCTATCAAAGATGATGAGATTCAGTGAACCCTAGTTTGCAAGCAAGTTGACGTGAGTCAGATTCTACTGAGATTATTAGAGCAACATCACCACAACTTGATCTTGATTTTTATGAGTGTTATTGGAGTCGTCTTGAACTATACTTGACGAGGTCAAGTTCTTCTAACCCCGAGAGAGTTGATGGAGACACTAGACACAAGACATTGTTCACACATTCGTATGATCTACGATGATAGAGGATAGGTCAACTCCTGTGTTATTGAATTTTATTTGGATTTATTTGTTAGGCTTGCTTTAGTTATTATTAGATATTTTTTTAGTGTACTATAAGTTTAATTGTTTGTTTTAGTTAGGGTTTTCGTATTTATATGTTATGTTTCTAAATATTATACAGTTTTTGATGATTCAAATAAAATTTGCAAAGTTGCAGACTTTTCCAACCCCCATTCTTTCTCTTCTTCACCTCCATTCTTCTCTTCTTTAGCTTTTTCTTCTTGGCTTCTTCTTTCTTTTGACTTTTTCTTTTTAATCTTGTTTGTCCCGCATCAAAATTACAACATAATATCTCAACATATAGGCATGCACACTCCAAAAAAGAAAAAAAGCGAGAAACTAAAATCCTCTATATTCACAAAGGAAAGGACTAAATTTTGATTCCAAAAATATTGTTCTCATAACCCCTTGATCTCTCAATCTCAACTTAATCAAAGCAAGAAACTGGCAACAAACAACTCTTAAAACATAAACATGCTAAAAGAAATAAAAAAGCAAAAGCAACACTTACCAACAATCTCTCCAATTCACAAAAAATCTCCATGCACTAATTTGTACCGCACTAGCCTACCAACATCGCTACTATACCCCTGTCTCTCCAGGCAACCACGATAGTGAAACATGAAACTTCTTTCCATTGTCCAACTCTCCGCCTCACTCCCTCAATCCCCTTGTGCCCTACGCACTCTACTCTCATAATAAGCATCATTAGTAGGCAACTCATACAAAATGCACCTCTTCTCACTAGTGCCTCCTAAAGTATCCTAAAACTACTCAACTTACAAATACAAACTAACAAATCCTTAATCACTTCAGCTCAATTCGACAAAAATGCAACATAAGATCAAAATAACAAAAAAATGGTTTTGTAAATAAAGGTCACTAACATGAGGATATATTCCAAACAAGCATCCACTAGCATCATCTTCAAGAGGAAAAGTCCCTTCAATAGCATCAAGATAGCAAATTGAGAGACAACAAAGGTCATGAAACAAGAAACCAAAAAACTCATAGTAGAAATACAACCTCATAATTAAGAAGCAAGGAACTCAGACAGCCATATAGCATGCAGAAACTCATACTTCTATAATGCAACCTTCTATTAAAAAGCTACCAACATTATGCAATTGTTGTGAAAGATTCCCTGTAACTCAGTTCTACAATCATCGAATATTCCCCAACAATCTCTCCAACTAGCAACTGCTCTAATTTCAAAGATCAAATTACCCAAAAATTACCTCCCACAATAAAAAATAATTAGTCAAATATGAACTTTGGCCACATTTCAGTAAAATAAATTAGGGCCTTTGAATATCATATCTAGCCAAACTGAGCCAAGTTTCCTAGTTAACCAATATTAGGTAAATTGAAATACAATGCCACACAGCTAATTTACAAAATACTTTGCTACATTCTACAAACTAAAAATGTTGATCATGACCATCTCCTACTTGATTTCATCATTCCATCTAAATTTCTCAAAACAAGCTTCTTCAAACTCATTCTTCTAAACTATCCTTAAGAAAACACACCTTGCAATAACAAACTACTGAACCCCTAATCCCTCAAGCCCAGTTCCAAAAAAAAAGGCAACCAAATTTAGACACATTGTCTCAACATAATAAAACAAGTTAAAATCGTCAATATTTTGCAGAAGTTGAAAAAACTACCCATTCTCCAATTTATGAATTCTAATCTCATAATATCCCTTCTCATATTCCTTTAATTACTCAATCTAAATTCATGCAAAGCAACAATTTACAACATAAACACAAACAAAACCTATTGTTCCTCCAATACAAACATTCCAACTTCTAAATGGTACTCCAAATAATTTCGAACCAAATACTCCATAATCTCATTCAATATTCAACAAAATCAACACATTTAAAAAACAACTCATAGAACACAATAGGCACGAGAATAAACAAAAGTAAATAAATAAATACAGGAAAAACCTACTCATTCTCAAATTTATGATATTTAAACCCTAAAATCCTCTTCTCATAACCCCTTAGTTGCTCAGAATTTAATGAAAATTTTTTTTACAAGAAATAGTCATAAGATAAACATAATGTAATACACTTTACAACAAAAACACCTGATAAAACAGAAATACAAAAAAAAGCAAAACCACTCACCAAAAGATCATGCCAAATTCTTGATATCCAGTCTATTCATTCTAACTCCACAAATCTATTAAAATACTTCTATAGCAACACTAAACCAGAAACCCCTTAAGCAACCAATCCAAATTTAACAATTGCAACAACATTTACACCAAAGTACAGCTCAGAAAGCACAATATAAGCATGTAAACAAACACACACACAAACACCAATAATAATAATAATAATAACACTCACCAATGATCGCCAATCCAAAATCCAATCTGTCAAGAACTGCTTTGTCCACCACCACCACTTCCACCAAACGCCCTCGGAATTGAAATAGTGAACCTTCTCTCCATTCCTCCAGCGCTACCCCCACCACTCCCTTGCCCTCCAGGAGATCTATTCTCGTAATCAGGATCATCAGTAGGCAACTCATACCGACAAACTGGACACGAATTATGCATGTTCAACCAAGGTATTATACAATCCTCATGAAACACATGTTTACATGGCATCCCTTTGACTTCTTCTCCTCCCTCAAACTCATCTTTACACACAGCACATTGATTATTCATCTCTGATTTCATCATCTCCTCGGTAACCTTCATCGTGGGCAATGCCTCAATCGCCTTTTTTGACGCCGGAGGCGTCCCATACCTGTTCGGATCATTCTCAGCCAACTGTTGGATCAGTTGCTCCAAACCCGACCCAATAAAATAATCACCAAAATTACCATCTGGGAATCGAAGACCAGGTTCGTGTCCATTGTTGTCAATCACGAACTGGACCCGACCCCCACCAGAATGAAGGTTTTGGAGGTGAGAACGGAGGAACTCAAGGGGGTTAAACGCATTCGGGTCGGAGAATCCGGGTCGGGTTGGAAATTCAGGATGAGAGAAATTGCCAGAGTTTTGGAAGAGGAGAGGAAAGAGAGAAGAGAAGGGGTCAAATGGGTCGTTGAAATACGAGTCGGAGAATGGATTCGGGTTTTGAGGGTTTTGGGTTTCGAATTCTTCAATGAAGCTATCGTGGCAAATCGGGCAAAATGGATCATCGTGGGAAGAGGGAGTTATCGAGACTGTGCGGTTGCATTGGTAGCAGAAATATTGTTTCGATGTGGTGGTTGCTGCGGCGGTCACTGCAGGTAATGGGGGAGCTCCGGTGAAGGACATGATTGGTATTAATTTTTATAGAAGGGAGAGTTGTTATTATTATTATTATTATTTCCCCCTGAAGAGACTTAAGAGAGGAGTTTAGTAGCCTGAAGATTAGATATTCTAGGTGTCTGTCTCTTTCCTTTTAATTAATAAATTGGGTTTTGGATATATCTACGGCGCAGCCCATAAAAAAGCCCATAAAAATAAATAAAGCTAATTTTATTGAAAATTATTTTAAAAAATTAGCTTAATTTGGTTTTATATTTTACAATCTGTTTTTAATATATTTTTATAAGTTTAGTTGCTCGTAGCTATCTATACTTTTGTTAGATATTTTAATAGAGGTCAGGGTATAGAAACTTAAAATCAACCTAATTTATTATAAAATAATATTTGTCATGTGAAATTAATTTTTTATTTTATTTACTTGTTTTTTATTTTTTATAAATCAAGTAGAATTTGAGTTTCTCACATGAAAGTATTCCTTTCTATTAAAATAAAAAAAATCCAATTAAAAAGTATATAATGACCACTAACCTTATATTTATGAATAAATTGAAATCAATTATATTTATAATCATAAATTAGAGACTTGATTTAAAGTACAAGAATAAATTGAATTAATTTTTTAAAATGATCTCCTTTATCATATGAACAAGATTTATTATGAGTTTCCATCTATTCAATGAATAAGATTATAAAAGAATAATTTATAATTTATTTTTAGCAATATATAAACAAATTTACTTAATGAAAGGCTTATATAGAAGGAAATGCAAAATAATTTCATGAAGATTAGGTAATTTAACTCTTTTTTTGTGTGTGAAAAAAAGCAACTCTAATAAAATTTACAAGGTGAACGAGGAAATAGATTTTTTATAGTCGTTAAATAGAATAAGGCTTAAAAAAATATTTTCTTCATCTAGAAAAGGTTAAGAAAGATTTATTTTTTTTAACAAAAAAAATGGTTGCTATTACTAGGTGTCACAAATTTGATGGTAATGACTATCTTAACAATTTTTCTTCGAAGGAAACAAAATTGTTTAGTGTATTGAATCTTGATAACCAACTAAATAATTAAAAACAAAATAAAAAAGATGGAAATATAAAAATTACAGGAAATATTCTGAAATTAATTATTTTTAGAGATTCTTGGATATTATTCACAATATGTTCAACGACCTTTACTTCAAGATTGCATTAGCTTCTTCTTTAATGAATTTCTTCGGGGGTGTGAATCTCTTCTTGAATAAATACCTACACAAAGTTCCTTAGAGACCTTTGAGGGTGTTAATGGGAGAGCTTTCAAAAATCAAGTCAGTACGATATATTTTTATGTGGCAAAAAACATTAATGAGCTTTTATAAAGATAGAGAGAAATAAGGAGAAAAAAATGTAGAAGTTAGAGAAGAAGAAGAAGGATTGTGTTATGTCTCAGAGTATAAAGTTTCGAACCCCTCTCTGTATACTCATGCTTCCTTTTATATTACCTGGTTTGACCTTCTTCCTACAACGTAGGAGGGGTAGAGATATAATCTCGTAATAGTAAAATAATATTATTCTACTACTCGTGCCATCATATCTAATTAATATAAGCATGAACCGTTTATTCATATTTAATGGGATGTGATGGACATCATAATTACTCGCCTAAGCCAAGAGTATGAAAGGCTCAGTGTGAAGTTACCTTTTAGCCATACCCTAAGCTTAAGAGGAGTTGGGTTCAACTCATACGCTGAACCCAAGAATGATTAGGTGCGGTTGTGTTATGGGTCAACGTGAAGTTGGGCGCAGACGCATCTTTGACCCAACATGGGATTGGGCATGGATGCACCATCACTCAACATGGGGTTGGTTAGGAGCAGGCGCGTCCCTGACCCAGTATGGGGTTGGGCGCGGATATGTCGTGACACAACTTGGAATTGAGTGTGGACGCTCCCTGGCCCGACGTGGAGTTGGGCGTGGGTATGCCATGGCCCAACTTAGAGTTGAGCGTAAAAAAAGACATAACCTCATTTGGATTATGACTTTCATGTAAGGGTCTTTAAACGAGGGAGGTTTTTTAAAAACCATGACCCATTACAAAGTATTCTTGTAAACACTCTAAATATCACAATATCTATATGCATAAATTATTTAGAATCATAAGCATATATATTGTTACATTTTTTTTAAAAAAAAATCTTGCAACTTCTTCTTACATTTCATACTAGAAATTATAAATGTAAAAAACAAATCTATTTAGGCACCATTTGTACTTGCAGTGCAATTTTTTTTTATATTATTATTTTTTTAAATATTTTTAGATTATTTTGATATCCAGATATAAAAAATAAATTAAAAAAATATTATTTAAAAAATAACCCGATCACGATATAAAACACATCTGACTCCTTGGTTGGGAAGAATTAAAAAGAAAAAGAAAATGAAATGGCTCACTTTATCATAACTTGGCAAATTACAAACAAGCTACACCCAACATCCAGGTGAACCCCACG
>Ga0325404_1005283_pt1 | contig 13608 bp, 5 predicted proteins | sample PopdelMetagenome_18_FD_205664 | JGI IMG/M metagenome (GOLD analysis project Ga0325404, IMG submission 205664) | Populus deltoides microbial communities from Bellville, Georgia, United States - Xylem-Control-R1 | ecosystem: Host-associated > Plants > Phyllosphere > Stem > Wood/Secondary xylem... | reverse complement strand
CATAGCTTAGGTGTCGGTTATACCATACAGTATGGGCTATGAAAGTGCCAAGTATTTGTTGTACCAAGTGTTATACAACATAAATCTAGATTAACCATTTAACAAGCAAAGTATTAAAAGTGAACAAAATAACAAATATAAAAGCATGTTAATATCCAACATTAAGGTCCATGTTAAGTTTATATTATACTTATTCTTACACCATTAGTGTACCCTTTTCATCTTAACATAATTAACCTAGCTAGACATAATGAAAGAAAGAAACATAAATAAACAAGATAATAACATAAATGAGAAAGAAATTAACTAAGTAAAGAAAAGGAAATGAAAGACATAAACAAGATATTAATATAAACAAAACTTAAGTATTACAAAAGAGAGAGCAAGAGCATGATCTTGATCTGAACACCAAGATGCCTCAATACATGGCAAATGCCTCCTTTTATAGGCCAAAATTCGGAACTATTGATTTGTTGACTAATTGATGAATGGTGTCGATACACGACGTCGGGCGACGGCTCCCGCTTTTTTTTTGTTTATTTAACAAAAAGGGTTTCTTCTCAATTTGGGGAAACAAAGATTTTATTGGAGTCGCCATCTAGTAATTTGAGGGAACTAGAAATCCCAAATTAGACACTGGTCCCAGAGATTCGGGTACGGGGTTAGTTATGATTAAGGGAAGGTAGACACCACCCTTAAAACATCCTTTCAAAAGAAAGGTTACCCTTACTTGTGTGTTTTTTATTTGATTCAAATGCGATTATATTTTGGGCTTATTTGTAAAAAAAATTTTAATGATTAACGTCGGTCCCTAAAAATAGGAGACACGTTAAAAATGACATCAGTCCCTAAAATTTAGGAGACTCGTCTAAAATATTAACGTTTATCCCTAAAAAGGAGAGTTACGTCTGGGTTACCAAAAGAAATAATGGATATAATCCATTATATTTTGGGTTTATTGGTAACTTGTTTTTTTTCAAATGGTTAACGTCGGTCCCTAAAAATAGGAGACGCGTTAAAAATGACATCAGTCCCTAAAAATTAGGAGACTCGTCTAAAATATGACGTTTTAACCCTAAAAGGAGAATTACGTCTGGGTTACCAAAAGAAATAATGGACATAATCCATATTTGGTATTTACATTTTTGACATCGGTCCTTTTAAAAAAAAGAGACGTGTCGACTTTGGTTTTTGTATTTTTTACAACATGCAAGAAAAATTTACAAGCATTTATATATAAAAAATATCAAAAATACCAGTAGAAACCCCGAAAAATTACCTGAATGCCACTGTATAGGCAAAATAATGAAATACCCTTGGATTTCTCCAAAATTTACAAAAATGCCACTGGCGGCGCGTGTGGCCCACGCGCGGTTACTGTTGGAGGCGGTGAAATTTTCTGGCGAGATTTCGGGCCAAAAAATGGTTGCTTCTGGTAGATCTGAGGGCGAGGATTCTGATGGCGGTGGTCTCGACGGCCGTTGATGGCTGACGAGGGAGAATCGTCGGTTTGAAGCTTCGGTGGACGACGACGATCGTGGTCTTTTTCCGGCCAGATGAGGCGGAGAAAACGATGACAACCACCGGGGTTTTTCTTTACAGCAGGGGAGAAACCTTTCTGTGGTGGTGCGGAGGCTGGAGACGGCCGGAAAGTGGAGATCGGATGAGAGAGAGAGCGTCGCCGACGAGAGGAGAGAGAGAGTCCGAGATTATGCTACGGTATGAACGCGTGTATGGTACACCGGTACCGCTGAACACTGTGCACCGTTGGATCTCGGATGAAACGATCGGATGGCTGTGATTGGCTAGATCTGCAGGTTGATCGGACGGTCTGGATGAGCGGAGCTTTGATCTGGTGTGGCGCGGTGCACCGAAAGCTCGGTACACCGGATGACGTGGCGCAACGGGATCAAATCTTGGAATATTTCAAGGGCTGAGATGTGTCGGGATATATTTGGTATTTTCCATATTGTTTTTAATAAAAATCAATATCTTACTCGCATGAAGAAATAGTAAAAAAACATGAATAGTGGTTAGTTCTCTTTTCTTTTCTTTCTTTTCCTCCCCTGTCGTGGCGCACGGTCACTGGCTATTTATAGCCAATTACAGGGGACATACAAAGATTAAATTTCCACAAAGTTTCTGCTTTCGGCATTTTTTAATCACCGTTTGCTTTCGGTGCAACTGCCTTATTTGACAAATTTTTATTTTTATTTTATTTTATTTTTATTTTATTATTTTTTATTATGTATAATAATATATATTTATATAGGTAAAATTAAAAACTCAATTCAGTATTAGAAAAACCCGATTCAACCGCTAAAAATCAATTTTAATGACCGAAAATAACAGTTTTGACCCAAAATGACCTGAAACTTATTTTTTACCCTGGTCGACATGGTTTGACCCGTATTGACCTGGTGAACTCGGTTTTGACCAGAAATGACGGTTTTGACCCGAAAACGGCCTAAAACTCATTTTTTACCCTGGTCGACATGGTTTGACCCGTATTGACTCGGTGGACTCGGTTTTGACCGAAAATGACGGTTTTGACCCGAAACGGCTTGAAACTCATTTTTTACTCTGGTCGACATGTTTTGACCCGTATTGACTCGGTGGACTCGGTTTTGACCGAAAATGACGGTTTTGACCCGAAAACTCATTTTTTACTTGGCCGACATGGTTTGACCTGTATTGACCCGGTGGAATCGGTTCTTATGGAAAGATGCGGTTGACTCGAGAAAAATATATTTTTGAATTTTTCTTTTTCTTAATTTTTTTGGATTTTTATAAATAATAATATAAATAAAATAACATTTGAGAAAATCTTGGTGGATCCAAAATTGGGTTACAACAGTTGCCCCCTCTTTACAATGCTTACGGTGCAAAGGCATTGGAAAATTCATTTTCTTTTGACTTTGCATAGTAAGTTTTGTAAAGAAAAACGATGGAAGTGTTGAAAAATACACAGATTTTTCAGTTGGTCTAATTCTTATGGGCGACCTGCCCAAATGAAAAACATGAAAGTGTTTTCAATATTGATCTTGTGAAATACATGAAAGTGATTTCAGATTAATGTTGTGAAATACATGAAAGTGATTTCAACATTGGTTTTTTTTGTGAAATACATGAAAGTGATTTCAATAATGGTTTTGTGAAATACATGAAAGTGATTTCAACATTTGTTTTATGAAACACATGAAAGTGATTTCAACAATGGTTTTGTGAAATACATGAAAGTGATTTCAACATTGGTTTTCTGAAACACATGAAAGTGATTTCAGATTAGCATTGTGAAATACATGAAAGTGATTTCAACAATGGTTTTGTGAAATACATGAAAGTGATTTCAACATTTGTTTTCTGAAACACATGAAAGTGATTTCAGATTAGCATTGTGAAATACATGAAAGTGATTTCAACAATGGTTTTGTGAAATACATGAAAGTGATTTCAACATTGGTTTTCTGAAACACATGAAAGTGATTTCAGATTAGCATTGTGAAATACATGAAAGTGATTTCAACAATGGTTTTGTGAAATACATGAAAGTGATTTCAACATTTGTTTTCTGAAACACATGAAAGTGATTTCAGATTAGCATTGTGAAATACATGAAAGTGATTTCAACAATGGTTTTGTGAAATACATGAAAGTGATTTCAACATTGGTTTTTTTTTTGTGAAATACATGAAAGTGATTTCAACAATGTTTTTGTGAAATACATGAAAGTGATTTCAACAATGAGCTTCAGGGTTAATGAAAAATTCTAAAGGAAGTCATACCTGTATGGTTGAGATCTGATTTGTAAATCGATCTCAAAGATGATGAAATCTTCTCAAGAAAGTCTTATATCTACGATTGAGATCTGATCTTCTGTAAATCGATCCCAAAAGATGATGAAAGCTTCTCAAGGAAATCCTGTATGTACGGTTGGGATTTGATTTGTAAATGGGTCCCAAAGATGAGGAAAGCTTCTCAAGGAAGTCCAGTATGTACGGTTGGGAATTTTGTTTCGTGAAATATCTGCAAAACAAATATGCAATGCTCGTGGAGTTAGATGATATGCAATGCATCTTACCTTTTGAAATATAAATCCCCCGTTCATCTTGTTTGAGGATCCTGATCTTGATTTTTTAGTGAGCTCTTTTGATTCACACATCTTTCAAATCTACTCAAGCCGACCCATGTTGCTCATTTTCTAAGATAAGCTTTGTTTGAGTTTCCCAACAATCACTGCACCTTTCTCTATTGGTTACTTTACTGAGAGCATTAGCTTCTCCTTGGCCCAACATTGTTCTATTGGCGACATTCCCATTATTGAGGATTCTGTAACCAATTCATATGATCAAAATATGAGGATTGTCCCGCTTCGCCTGGGATTTTCATATACATTCCTCTTACTGAAGATGTAGAAGTCATCCTGTTGTTTAACTGATCATATTGTGAGAGTCAACAATCTCCTTTCATAGATACTGCAAATCATACTGTTTCAGTCCTCATGTTGGGCGAAATCTACAGATTTATCATGTGTATTTTCCACTAGGAAAGCAAATTTCTTTGTGCCATTAGGGATCTGGTAGCTGCTTCTCTGCCCCCTCTGGGAGAATTAACTGCCTCATTTCATCTCCTCCTTTGCTCCTGTTGTCATTAAAATCTCTGATTTCTTAATAGTGCCTTGTAGTGTGTCACATGTCCATTTTTCTTACAAAGGAAACCTTTTTCAAAAATGATTCTTCAAAAGATCTGTTTTGTTCTCGAAAACTGAAACCTCCAATGTCTGTTTATAACAATGTTCAGGCAATTTTGGGGCTTTATGTCAAATCTCTTAGTAAAGGTATTAATAAAAGTAATCTCAGATGAAGGTAAGTGATGAGATGACCTTCTGCTTGGGTTTTCAAGGTATTCAAGCGATTGCTTGAATGTATTTTGAGAGAAAAGAAACAATTTGCCTTTTATCTTGACAGCATGAATAATAACGAGTAATTATTTGCTACGCCATAACTCTTTATGAAAAAGTCTCTTATATTTTGAAAACACAGTTTATTGATCCAGGTTGCTTACTCGATTAGAAAGGACTTTCAAGACACGTAATGTATTTAATGGCCCAAGGCTATAAAAGAAAGAGTATTTATAAGCTCAAAAGAGTGTTTAAGGGCTTTAAAAAAAAACTATAGACCACTATTATCTTATCTTAGCCTTTTCTTTTGCTATCTTGACAACAAAAATGATACTAAATATTCCAAATTAGGAACTTTTGTTTTTTGTTATTCCCATATTTGTTAGGAATTCTCTCAATTGTTTGGAATTTTATTGAAGTCTTTGTTGTCAGACTTTATAAGCTCACATGCTTTCAAGACGATTTCCATAATCATTTCTCTCTTGTTGCCCCCTAGTGTAGGGTGTGATCTCAGTTAAGGTTCTTATGAAAGAAAAAGTTTTAAGTGGACTCAGCTCAAATTGGGACTGCAAAGGATAATTTTAAAGAAAGTGAAAGGAATATCAAAGATGGCCTTTCCTCATTTCAAGTAAGATCAGTTAAAACCAATAAACGTTGTCCACATCCGGCGTAATGCTTTGGATTTATAAGATACCATGTGTTGCGAGTCCATGACAACTAATATATTACCAATCATTATTCATGCTGAGAAAATGTAAATCCAAGACATAATTTGAATGATAGTTGTTCTAATTGCATGTTTTGGACTTGTTTGGTCATCTCTTTAAAGGGAATTGCTCTGAACATTATCCTAAACAAATCATTGACTTATTTCATGGAAATCACAAACAAAATCAGTTCTTTTAAAACCTCATTTAAGAAGAAAGGGTTCTCCTGTAAAAGAGTTTGAAAGATCAATTTGTTGAGCCATTGAGATCATGCATGGGTTTTTGGTGCGGTATATGCAAAGAAAATTTCCTGGCCAAACTTTATTCAATTAATTTTGATTGGATGAAACACATCATACATAATACTTTTTCACAGAATCAGAGTTCACAGGCCTAGATACATCATCTCCATCCATTCTAGTTAACAACAGGGCCCCTCCAGAGAATGCTTTCTTCACTACATACGGGCCTTCATAGTTTGGTGCCCACTTGCTTCTATCTTGACTTGGTAATGGTAAGATTTTTCTTAGTACAAGATCCCCTTCTTTGAATTCCCTTGGTCGAACTTTCCGGTCATATGCTTTGGCCATCCTTCTTTGGTATAACTGGTGATGACAAATTGCAGCCAACCTCTTCTCACTTATCATGTTTAGCTGCTCGTATCTCACTTTTACCCATTCAGCTTCTTCTAGTTCAGATTCTATTAGTACTCTCAAAGATGGAATTTCTACTTCCAAAGGCATCACCGCCTCCATCCCAAATACTAATGAGTAAGGTGTAGCTCCAGTAGATGTCCTTACTGCTGTGCGATATGCATGTAGAGCAAAGGGAAGCATCTCATGCCAATCCTTATAAGTGACTACCATCTTCTGGATAATCTTCTTGATATTCTTGTTTGCAGCTTCGACAGCACCATTCATCTTCGGTCTGTAAGGAGACGAGTTTGAGTGTTTAATTTTCCACTTCACACACAATTCTGTGATTATTTTCCCATTAAAATTCTGGGCGTTGTCGGTCACTATCTTCTCAGGTGAACCGTACCGACAAATCAAATCTTTCTCAATGAAACACTTGACCACCTTTTGAGTTACATGAGCATAAGAGCTGGCCTCCACCCACTTTGTGAAGTAATCAATGGCTACTAAGATAAATTGATGCCTATTGCTGACCTTTGGGTTGATTGGGCCAATCACATCTATTCCCCACATTGCAAATAGCCATGGTGATGTCATATTGAATAGAGGAATTGGAGGTGCATTTATCTTATCACTATACACCTGACATTTATGGCATTTTCTGACATAATCAATGCAATCTTTCTCCATGGTCATCCAGAAGTATCCAGATCGTTGCAGTTGTCTGGCCATCATATGCCCACTTGCATGAGTTGCACAAATTCCTTCATGAATTTCTTGCAATGCTACCTTAGCTTCGATTTCATCTAGACATCTTAGTAAAGTCCCATTGAATGATCTTTTATATAGAATTTCTCCATCCAGGTAAAATTCCATGGCTAACCGTCTCAAGGTCTTCATATCTGCTTTAGATGCCCCCAAGGGATACTCTTGATATTGGATAAACCGTTTGATGTCATAAAACCATGGGTTCCCATCTACTTCTCCTTCAATTGAACAACAATGAGCTGGAAAATTTCTAATCTCAATGCAGATTGGTTGTACTCTGATGCCGTAATCAGTTTTGGCCATAGAAGCTAAAGTTGCTAAAGCATCAGCAAATTGGTTTTTGTCTCTTCCCATATGGGTAAAATCTATTTCATCAAAGCCCTCAGTCAGTTTTGAGAGATATTGTTGATAAGGTATCAATTTTTCTTCTTTGGTCTGCCATTCGCCTTTCACTTGACAGATTATTAACATTGAATCCCCATAGACATCAAGCTTCTTTATCTTCATCTCTAAAGCAGCTTCTAAGCCAAGAATACAAGCCTCATATTCAGCAGTATTGTTAGTACATTCAAATTGTAGCTTGATTGAGATGGGATATTGCTTATTATCAGGTGAGATTATCACAGCCCCTGCTCCATTGCCAGATACATTCACTGCCCCATCAAAATACATGATCCACCAATCATTCTTCTCTTTGTCTTCTTCGACTATCAACACATCCTCATCCGGGAAGTCAAATTTCAAAGGCTCATAATCTTTGATAGCATTATCTGCTAAATGATCAGCAATTACACTTCCCTTTACAGATGTTCTTGTCTTGTATACAATGTCATACTCTGCAAACATTACTTGCCACCTTGCTATTCGGCTTGACAAGTAAGGTTTCTCAAAGATGTACTTAAGCGGATCCATTTTTGAGATCAACCAGGTGGTATAATACAACATATATTGTCGAAAACGCTTCGTACTCCACACAAGGGCACAACATAGCTTCTCAGTCATAGTATATCTAGATTCACAATCGGTAAACTTCTTACTCAGATAATAGATAGCTTGCTCCTTTCTTCCAGACTCATCATGTTGTCCTAACACACAACCCATTGCTACCTCGGTTACTGTCAAATATAAGATCAAAGGTCTTCCAGGCACAGGCGGCACTAACAAAGGTGGATTCTGTAAGTATTGCTTTATTTTGTCAAAAGCCTCTTGACAGTCTTTGTTCCATGTACCAGGATTCTTTTTCCGAAGTAATCGAAAGATTGGCTCACATGTTGTTGTTAACTGAGATATGAATCGAGCGATGTAGTTCAAACGTCCTAAAAAGCCTCTTACTTCTTTCTCAGTTTTAGGAACTGTCATGGCCTGAATTGCTTTCACTTTATCAGGATCGACCTCTATTCCTTTATTGCTTATCACAAATCCCAACAACTTTCCGGACTTTACCCCAAATGAGCATTTTGCAGGATTCAGCTTCAACTGATACTTCCTTAGTCTATCAAATAATTTTCTTAGAACCTGAACATGATCTTCTTCATTCTTAGACTTGGCAATCATATCATCCACATACACTTCAATCTCTTTATGCATCATATCATGGAAAAGTGTCACCATTGCCCTTTGATATGTGGCTCCGGCATTCTTTAACCCGAATGGCATCACTTTATAGCAAAATGTTCCCCATGGTGTGATAAAAGTGGTCTTCTCTTTATCTTCTTCAGCCATTTTAATCTGGTTATACCCGGAGAATCCGTCCATGAAGGAATAAGTTGAACTCTTAGCAGCATTGTCCACCAGAACGTCTATGTGAGGCAAAAGAAAATCATCCTTGGGACTAGCTTTGTTTAGATCCCTGAAGTCTACACATACTCTGATTTTGTCATCCTTTTTTGGGACTACCACTATGTTAGATACCCATTGAGGGTATTTAATAACTTCTAGAAAACCGGCATCCCACTGCTTCTCTATCTCTGCTTTGACCTTGAGTAGAATATCGGGGCGAGTTCTTCTCAATTTCTGCTTAACAGGTTTACATCCTTCTACCAGAGGCACTCTGTGTACTACAATATCAATGTCTAAACCAGGCATATCTGCATAAGACCAGGCAAACACATCCACATACTCTTGTAGTAGTGCTGTTAAACTACATCTTTCTTCTGTGGTAATCAGAGTTCCAATCTTTAGCTCTCTTTTATCTTGCTCTGTGCCTACATTTATCACCTCTAATTCTTGTTTTGCAGGTTTCCAAGCATGCTCAGAATGTTCTACCCGTCTAGTAAACTCTTTCATATCATCTTCATTCCATTCCTCTTCATCCATTGCGGTCACATCCTTATCAAAGTTTGGCCATTCATTTTCAATGCAATATGTTTGTGGATTTATGGAGGATTCACTTTCAGGATTCCTGAAAGCGGAAGGTGTTTATAGTGTAAATGCATATCTTGTAGTCAAACAAAGCAAAATAAGGTAACAAATGTTAAGGAAAAGGCACGATCTCAATAATATTTAAAAGTTGGCTCAATAATTATAAAAAGACCTTATGTTGACATCTTGAGCCAAGATTTCCAACTAGGTACAAAAACACAAAGCAAACTTCAAAAGAAAGCACACAAAGCACATAAAAGCGAATATAAATAAACGCTTAATCATTACTTCTTGAAAACAACTGGGGCTTCTTCAATCTCCCAATTCTGGAATACTTCATCGACTGAAAGCTTTCGCACAAAGGTGTTGGTTGGAGCCTCTTCTAGAGAGTGGACAGTTAACTGAGGTAACAACTCATCTTCTTCTGTTGTTTTCGGCTCATCATTATAATTCCAGCCTTTTCCTTCACCTTCCTCTACATTGTTGATATCCATGACAGCAAGTTTCTGTCCCAAGACTTCTATCATGTTTTCAGGTTTCATTACATATGCTGACTTTGGGAAAGAAACATGGATAGGTGGGATTACAATGTCTTCTTCTTCTGGCTTTCTTCCTTCCATTCTGGCCAACCTTCTTTCTCGCTTAATCCTAGCAGTTCTCTTGTAATCATCTTTCTTAGGCTTAAAACCAAGCCCAAACCTCTGATCAGCAGCATTAACTTTCATCATGTTGACTCTCTTAAGATTTCCAGTAAGTGAAGCATTCTGGAATGGTAGCCCATGTTTCAAAAAGCACTTAGCTATCATTCTGGCAGTATCAGAAATAATTGGTCTTCTCAGCACCGTATTCTCTGGTACCCATTCAGTGTTTACAATCTCGAAGGCATGGAGATTTCCATCTTTGTAATCTTCTGCTTCAATATAAGGGACTGACACATTCCTTATCATGGACAAGGTTTCTTCTGCCTTAACTTTCACTAAAGTACCATTGATGATGTACTTCAGACATTGGTGTAGAGATGATGTCACAGCCCCAGAGGCGTGTATCCATGGTCTTCCCAATAACATGCTATATGAAGGATGTATATCCATTACTTGTAGGGTTACCAAAAACATCTGAGGCCCTACAAACAATTCAATGTCAATGGTCCCTATTACCTGTCTAGGGGAACCATCATATGCTCTAGCTGTCATAGTGCTTGGTCTCATATAAGTAGCATCAATTGGCATCTCATCTAGCATATGCCTTGGTAGCACATTCAAAGCTGAACCATTATCCACAAGCACTTTGCCCGATCAGACAGTCCTTACATTTCACGGTGATGTACAAAGGCTTGTTATGCCCAGTCCCTTCTGGGTCTAGCTCATCTTCAGTGAAATATAAGTAATTAGAGGCTTGAATTCTTCCCACCAAATGTTCCATTGTATCCTGAGTAATATCTTGGGGCACATATGCTTCATTCAACACCTTTTGCAATGCTTTATGGTGTAATTCAGAACTCAAGATAAGTGACATTAAAGAGATTCTAGCAGGAGTTTTCTTTAACCGATCTACCACATTATACTCACTATGCTTCATCAGCTTCAGAAATTCATTAGACTTATCTTCACTTATAGGTTTGTTCACTTCCATACCTTTAAAAGCATCAACTATTTCTTTTCCTTTAGCTTTCCTCTGCCTCTCCAATTCTTCTGGTGTAAAACACCGACCACTTCGAGTTAAACCACCAATTTCAGTATGGAAGATAGGAGTAGGATTCTTAATGTTGAAAGAATATCCATAATTGTAAGGCATTGTGCCATAACTTCCACTATTTGTGCACACAGGTTTGGTCAGGATTAGTTTTGGTGGGCCACCCACAGTTGGTTGGAGTCTACACACCTCCACTTTTTTCTTCTGACGGCCTATCATCCTAACTTCACTGCTTTCTTCTTCACTCTCTATCCTTATCATGCCGAAAGTCAGCATCCTTTTCACTTCCTGGTGAAATTCTTGGCAATCATCAATGTGATGTCCCACCTTGCCATGAAACTTACAGTAATTATTTCCATTCATCATTGGTTCAACCTCAAGTAAATATCCAGACTGAACCATCATACCATACAGTCTTTCCATGGAAACCTTCAAAACTTTTTCCTTCTTACCCTCTACTCCTACAGCATTTATCCCTCCACTACTTGCAGCATGATTGGGTAAAGGGTTGGAATTCACATTCGGTGCATCATTAAAAGTTATCCATCCAGCTTTTATCAATTGCAGAAGCTTGTTTTTAAATGCATAACAACTTTCAATGTTATGCCCAGCAATGCCAGCATGATACTCACATGTCAGATCCAGCTTATACCAATTTGGGTATGGAGGTTGCAGTGGGGTTAAGGGAACAGGGGCCACTTGCCCAATACTCAACAACTTTGAATACATTTCTCCCAAGGGGAGTGGTAATGGTGGCAATCGTTCTTGGGTTCTTTGAAAGTTCCTTCTTGGAGAATTAACAATCTGGTTACTTTGTTGGTCATTTGGTTGGTTTTGTTGGTTGGTAGGGAAAGGCTTAGTGAAGTTTACACTTGCAACTTGTTGGGTAGGTATTTAGAAGTTATAATGATGGTAATTTTTCTTCTTACCCTTATACCCTTCTTCCACGTTATTCACCTCAAAATCTTTCTTTTTCCCAATGAAGCCTTTCTTCTCAGTAGGCTCTAACATTCTCCCCATTCTTATTGCTTGTTCTATCCTCTCAGCAATAATTACAGTATCATAGAAATGTTGAGATGAACTACCCACTAGATGTTCAAAGTAAGGAGATTTAAAAGTGTTGGAAAACAGAGTGACCATTTCTTTTTCTAACAAAGAGGGTTGCATATGAGATGCTTTCTCACACCATCTCAAAGCGTATTCTCTTACAGTCTCTTTGTTGCCCTTCTCCATGACTAACAAGCTTGACCTGTCCGGGGCTACCTCCATGTTGAATTTATACTGCTCCACAAAAGCTTTTACCAAATCTTTCCACTTTCTGATTTTTGTATTGTCTAGCCTTGTATACTAGCTTAGCGCCGATCCAGAAAGACTATCTTGAAAGAAATGGATGAGAAGTTTCTCATCATTCACTACTTCTGCCATCTTATTGCAATAAGATTTAAGATGTGTGACTGGGCATTCAGTTCCAGTATACTTGATGAATTCTGGTACCCTAAATTCTTTGGGTACAACTACATTTGGAACTAAACACATCTCTGCAGCATGAACAGGATCATATAAGTCTGCCCCTTCGACTGCCCTCAATCTGTCTTCTAGAGCGGTCAACTTCTCATAATCAACTTGTTTAGAGAATTTCATCATATGTGAGTCATCAACTGTCCAGTTTGCAGTAACCGGCACTTGTGCTGGTAGAACATTGGCAGTGAACTGTTGTTCAGATGAAGAGGGATTTGCCCCTAAATTTTGAGACGTGAATACAAAAGGAGCTGCTGGCATAGATACAGATGGAGTTGCAACTGCCGGCTGAGTAGATGTATCCTCCCCAAACTTGGATACTAGGGCCTGCTTGAGTAGACTTGTAAGTCGTGTGATATCGCTTTTCATGCTCTCCAACTCACTTTAATAATGAGCCTCTAGATGTGCTCTTTCTTCGTTCTCCATTATCTTCCTTCGTAGTCGAGTGTAATGAATTTTATGGTCTTTTGGGGGACCTATATTTCAACCTGAATGAATGCAAGTAAAATGAATGAAATGCACAAATGGATGCAAAATGCCATATGTTTTATGCATGCTTGTTATTTGTTTCAAGGTTTCCTTTAATGATGAGGAACAGACCAAATCAGATTCTCTTAAGAAAGTTCTCACTGAGGACTCCAAACCCACAGGAACTTGAACCGATTTAGGGGAGAAATTTGATGCCATAAATCAAAATAAGCATTTCTCATGATGGAAAGATGATGAAATTGCCTTTTTATTAATTTATAATATTAAAAGTACAATAAGTTAATCTTTCCAAAGCCTTGGACCGTCATATGCTGAGATCTCATTAATTCCATCTCTGATCAACCCAAAAAACTGATGGAATTCATTTCTAGTCATTGGCTCACCATCTGCTATCTGTTGGGCTAGGCCTCTTAATCCTAAAGCATAATTCTTGGCATTATCTGCTTGTACATGATAGCGCATAGCTTCAGAAGCCCAACATTCTGCTTCTTTCTCTGCATTTTCTTTTTCTGCCAATAAGGTTTGCTCAATAGAAAGC
>Ga0325404_1005278_pt1 | contig 13613 bp, 12 predicted proteins | sample PopdelMetagenome_18_FD_205664 | JGI IMG/M metagenome (GOLD analysis project Ga0325404, IMG submission 205664) | Populus deltoides microbial communities from Bellville, Georgia, United States - Xylem-Control-R1 | ecosystem: Host-associated > Plants > Phyllosphere > Stem > Wood/Secondary xylem... | reverse complement strand
TTTAATTTAACCTTTTTATTTTTTATTTACCAATGAAATTTGGACTTGCCCAAACGCGCAAGGCATGTCTATCTTACGTGGAGGAATATGATAGGTTTCATGACTAGATGGTCGAATGTGATTGGATTTCCAGTCCACCTCCAACACTGCAAATATATAATATAAATGTTCACCCCCCCAGGAGAGAAGAATACAGGCAAATCGAACGTTTAAATCAAGACGACCACTGTCAATTTCTTTAACCCTAGCAAAATCTAAAAATCAATGGAGGATCCAAGGTCTAGCCAGCCCTCGTCGTCCACTGACCCGTATGTTTCATCTACATTTTTCTTTTGTTTATGATGTAATTGCTAGTTTGTTTATAAGTAATCAGAAAAATCCCTAACTTTTGTAATATATGAGGTTTTTTGTTTCTTTTTTCGAAGAATGATTGTTGTGACTTGTTTGGTTTATTCTTATGAGCTTATTTGCCTTGACTGTGTTTTGAAAGAATCGAGAATGAATTCGTTTATGATCATTGAGTTTTTGGTTACTGGGTTTTGATTTAGTGTCTTTACTGTGCGGTAACCAAACTTGTTTATGCGTGAATAATTATAGGAAAAGTGGTAAGAAGGATTTTTCTACTGCGATTTTAGAGCGAAAGAAGTCTCCCAATCGTCTTGTTGTTGACGAGGCGATCAATGATGATAACTCTGTGGTTGCAATGCATCCTGCTACAATGGAGAAGCTTCAGTTTTTTCGTGGCGACACTGTGCTAATTAAGGTAACTTTGGCTTTCAGTGGGTTTGTAAGGTATTGTGTTTTACTCTTGAGAATTTGTAAAACATGTTTGTTGTAATGTAGGGAAAGAAGCGTAGAGACACTGTTTGCATTGTTCTTGCTGAGGAACAATGTGAGGAGCCAAAAATCAGAATGAACAAAGTTGTCAGGGCTAATCTTAGAGTCCGTCTTGGTGATGTTGTGTCTGTCCATCAATGTCCTGATGTGAAGTATGGGAAGCGGGTTCATATCCTTCCTATTGATGACACTATTGAGGGTGTTACTGGCAATCTTTTTGATGCATATTTGAAGCGTAAGTTTGCACCATCCCCCCCCCCTCGCAACCACCCGTCTTGTGTTGCAGGTGATTCTACAATGTTATGTTTTACTCTAATGATCTCTTCTCTCTCCTTGTGTTTCAACAGCATATTTCTTGGAATCTTACCGCCCTGTTAGGAAAGACGACCTTTTCCTTGTCAGGGGTGGCATGCGCAGTGTTGAGTTCAAAGTAATTGAGACAGACCCTGGTGAATACTGTGTTGTGGCACCAGACACCGAGATCTTTTGTGAAGGAGAGCCCATCAAACGCGAGGATGAAGAGAGATTGAATGAAGTGGGCTATGATGATGTTGGTGGTGTTAGGAAACAAATGGCTCAGATTCGTGAGCTAGTTGAACTTCCTCTTAGACACCCACAGCTTTTCAAATCAATTGGTGTGAAACCACCAAAAGGTATATTGCTGTATGGACCACCTGGGTCCGGTAAAACTCTGATTGCAAGAGCTGTTGCTAATGAGACAGGGGCATTCTTCTTTTTGATTAATGGTCCTGAGATAATGTCAAAGCTGGCTGGTGAGAGTGAAAGCAACTTGAGGAAGGCGTTTGAAGAAGCTGAAAAGAATGCACCATCCATAATTTTTATCGATGAGATAGATTCTATTGCTCCTAAGAGGGAAAAGACTCACGGTGAAGTGGAGAGGCGTATAGTTTCACAACTTTTGACTTTAATGGATGGCCTTAAGTCACGGGCACATGTGATTGTTATGGGGGCTACCAATAGGCCCAATAGCATTGACCCAGCTTTGAGGAGATTTGGGAGATTTGATCGAGAGATTGACATTGGTGTGCCAGATGAAGTTGGACGGTTGGAGGTCCTCAGAATTCATACTAAAAATATGAAACTTGCTGAAGAGGTGAGTCTCTTAACTACTGCTTCTCGTGTACTAAATTCTAGTCTGCATAACAATGTGAACTCATGGTTTTCTGGGATTAACGTTTAATTCCAGGTTGATCTTGAAAAAGTTGCAAAGGACACCCATGGTTATGTTGGTGCAGATCTTGCAGCTCTTTGTACTGAGGCTGCTCTTCAATGTATCAGGGAGAAAATGGATGTTATTGATTTGGAGGATGACACAATTGATGCCGAGGTGTTAAACTCAATGGCTGTGACTAATGAGCACTTCCAAACTGCACTGGGAACTTCAAATCCATCAGCCTTGCGTGAAACCGTGAGTGTTTTACAATACAATTTTTCAGTCTGGTTTTCTTATCCAGAGATTATTGCAGTTTGGTTTCCTACTATGTGTCTTGTCTCTTAAGAGATTTTTTCTGAACAATGCTTCCACATATTCTACATGTTTTTTTTTTTTAAATGCACAACTTCCATTTAAAAGTAAAAAACAAGAGGTTAAAGCCCTCCCAAGCAGCCTAGGAAGTGGTCCCTTAGCCCAATTATGAACAAATCAAGCTTTTAAACATGCTAATTATCAATTATTTTTGAGGAAATTTGAATGAAATAATTGAATGCTTTGACCAGAATAGTGGTGGAGCATATGGATGCCCTAGCTGTAATTTTATCTTTTTTGGTTTCCGCTCAATCCTTACTGGAAAATTCTTCTTGTATTTTCTTAGATTAACTTACTGATGTTTGTCATAAATTGCTGAGAATGACAAACATGTATGTGTGTGTGTGATGGGTTTTCTATATGCTTCCTGAGAATGACATAAATATGTTCCTGGTTGATAGGTTGTGGAGGTTCCTAATGTCTCATGGGAGGATATTGGTGGATTGGAGAATGTTAAAAGAGAGCTTCAAGAGGTTTGCCATCTTATCCCGATTTAATATTTTGCACGTGAAATATATTTTAGATGTACTAAGTTTTTCATCTTCCTTATTTCTTGGGTTTTATTTATATAAATTCTTGTTTCTGGCTGATGGCAGACTGTCCAATATCCAGTGGAGCATCCTGAGAAGTTTGAGAAATTTGGCATGTCACCTTCTAAAGGTGTTCTCTTTTATGGACCTCCTGGCTGTGGTAAAACCCTACTTGCAAAGGCAATTGCTAATGAATGCCAGGCCAACTTCATTAGTGTCAAGGGTCCTGAGCTTCTAACCATGTGGTTTGGAGAAAGTGAAGCAAATGTGCGGGAGATATTCGACAAAGCACGGCAGTCAGCCCCATGTGTACTTTTCTTTGACGAACTTGATTCCATTGCTACTCAGGTATGCATGCTTTTAACCTTCAGTGAAAAATGCTCCTACTTGTACTTAGAAACTTATATACTTGTAAAAATATTCTCCTACTTCCTTCTCCAGTGCCTCTGTCCAGTACACTATCTGTATCTTATTAATTTATTTTTCACTTCTTCCTGCTTACAGCGTGGCAGCTCTGTAGGAGATGCTGGGGGTGCTGCTGATAGAGTCTTGAATCAACTTCTGACGGAAATGGATGGCATGACAGCAAAGAAAACAGTTTTTATCATTGGAGCAACAAACAGGCCAGATATTATCGACCCAGCATTGCTTAGGCCCGGGCGTCTGGACCAGTTGATTTATATTCCTCTTCCTGACGAGGCTTCCCGTCTTCAGATATTTAAAGCATGTTTGCGGAAGTCACCTGTTTCTAAGGATGTTGACCTGACAGCTCTTGCACGATATACTAATGGTTTTAGTGGTGCTGATATCACTGAAATTTGTCAACGTGCCTGCAAATATGCCATTAGAGAAAATATTGAGAAGGTAAGAGTCTCATTTGAATTCTTATTTTTCATCCGTAAGTTGAACGAGCACACCTGCATTGAAGTTCTGTTCTTATTTTGTCTAATCGATTTGTGAGCCTGTACTGCACTCAGGCGTGTGTGAACTGGTGTCTGAAGTTGAGTCTATTTATATGTTTTAATCCTCGTGGCTTTTTAAACAATTTGTTTCTCATTTTGGTTGGCCTTCCCTAAATTTTGATTTTTTTTTTCTTTTAAAAATGTTTGTGTTGAGTATTTTTGTTAGCGGGCCTGATTGTTCATAACTAACCTGAAAAATGGGAAGATAGTCAATGAAAAAGGCTTTGACAAAGACTTGTAGTCGCTACTTGTATTTTTGTTCTTCATGAACCTTTTGGGGATGGCAGGATATTGAGAAGGAGAAAAGGAAGCAAGAGAATCCTGAAGCAATGGAAGAGGATGATGTTGATGAGGTCCCAGAAATAAAGGCAGCACATTTTGAGGAGTCAATGAAATATGCACGACGAAGTGTCAGTGATGCAGACATCAGGAAGTACCAATCTTTTGCTCAGACCTTGCAGCAATCTCGCGGATTTGGTACTGAGTTCCGGTTTGCAGACCGTCCTGAGAATGCTGCAGATGGAGGAGCTACAGATCCTTTTGCTTCAGCAACTACTGCTGCCGATGAGGATGATCTATACAGCTGAACTGAAACCAGTGCAAGTTCTTGGCCTTTTCGCATGTGTAACATCTAACACAGCACGGCAATACATATTGCCATATCAATTTGCTTTTTATTCGCAAAGGAATTGAAGTTTTATGTTTCGTGCACCCTGCGGATTATGTCAGAATTTGATGATAATCAGCCCATCACGGGTTGGATCCTCACATGAGGTGAAAAAAAATGGACCCTCTGCGTTCTGCTTAATTTCTTCCTTTTTTGTCGCTCGAGTTTTTGCGAACTCGGGAGTTCTGCCCCCCCGAGAATTGTAAGAGATGTGCTCAACATTCTCCCCCTTTTATTTCAATATGCAGTTAACCCCTGGGATTAAAACAATTTTGATTCCAAAACGCTTGTCAATTCCTAACAAAACCCATTCAGAACGGTGTGTCGTTGGATATATCATCTTTTCTTTCCTTCTTTTTCTCCTCAATTCCAATAAAATTATTCAGATCATCTTTGCTTGATGACTAGCTCTTCTTTGTCTGCCTGACGACGTCGTGTGGATGAAAAATAAATGATTTTTTTTACCTTTTTATTAAAGCATGTCTTTGGTTTTTACAAAGACTTTTTATTTATCAGCATTATGTTTTTTAAGAAAAAACTATATATCATTAAAATAAATAATCATAAAAATCTCAATTATTCAAAATGAAAGATGGAAAATCTCTTTAATTAAAACTATTTTTTCTTGTTCATGAAAATATATATATATATATATATATATATATATATATATATATATTATCATAATCATTGTTTTTCAAAACATTATCATGATTGCAAAAACATTGTTCAATAATAATAATAATAATAATAATAATAAAATTATGATTCAATAATTTGGATGCAATTAAAGAGAAGGTTAAAAGAATAATTGATCTAAGAAAATCATGTAAAAATTTTATAATAAAAATTAATAAAATAAATATTTTTTTTCAATTAAAATTCATGAGCATATTTTTTTAATATAAATTCTGCACATTAGGTGATATGTAATAATTCACAAAGTACTTGCTAATATTATATAATTTTATTTGAAAATTATGACAAAATTGAATAATATTTAAATATTATTTTTTTAATCATAGTTAATTTGATTAAAAAAAATAAAAGAGAAAGAGAGTTCAAGTGCTAAGCCCATGAAAATCATTTTTCAGGGCACATGCCTAGCCGGAAAAATAAAAGACTATGAGCACTTGGCCCAAAATAGAAGCCCAAGTGCACGTAGACATGTAATGCCTGGCTCTTTATATTTATTTTTTAAATGGATAAACAATGTGTTATTTGTTTATTTAAAAAAAAAAAAACAATTAATGAGCATTCTGTCATTTGCTTGGAAAGATGGCGTGTTGTCACCCGGTTTAAATTCTGACAATCTCTAGTAGTTTAAAAGTTAAATTTTGAGATTTAAAATTCCATATTTCATCTTGTTTTCATCTAAATAAATATAAAAATTAATATAAATTTATTTGTAATCATAAAACACCATAAAATCTATATATATATATATATATATATAAAACGATTCAAAAAATATTTTCCAAGTTTGCATCTATTTTTGTTTTGTAAGATAAAAATTCTGAATTACCTCAATGAACTTTATTTTTCAAGATGAACTTATTGATATTAAGATTAATTTTTTTATGTTGGAATAAATTATAATTTTTTTGCACCCCTTGAACATTAAAATTTAAAAATCTTTTTTTCCTCAATTTTTATCCCTGTTTTTTTCTAGCAACAATATTTTTTTTCTTGGATAAAACCGATGGTTGATTAAAATAATATTTAACATTGTGGTATCGATTAATTTTCAAAATATTTTTTGTTTGGAAATATATTAAAATATTTTTTATTTTTTTAATTTATTTTTAATATCAGCATATCAAAATAATCCAATAGCAACAAGAAAAATTTAATTAAAAAATTCAATTTTTTTAAAAAATACATCATATCTAGAAAGACAACATATATATTCTAATAAAGAAAACTTCCACGAACAATCTCCAAGACCTCACACATACGAGATAATGCAAATAAGAACTAATGATGACAAATAAATCAATGCAAACATCAAGAGTAATGATAAAAATAACAAAGATATAAAGTTTGAGGAGAGAAAGAAAGGCATTATAGAATGAATAGTGTCATGCACAACATATAATTTTTTTATATATATAATTTGCATAATTTAATTAAAAAAATAAGATAGCTTATAAAGTCACATATCCAAAAATTAAAAAAAAATATATCAAAAAAACCGGCCTCTAGTATACGAAGACAAATTCACGAGTAAAAGCCGGCTCTGTTATAGTGTTTTTTTTTAATTTAATTTTAATTAATTAAAAGGGTGTTCAAGTGTTCTCTTTTCGGTCTGCAGAGCAATTATTGAGATTTAACTTATCAGAGTTTGGACCAGTCCGAATTTTTTAGTCGAACTAAATTCCAAGCAGAGGATTTAAATTCCAAGCAGAGGATTTTCCTTCCTCCGAATTCAAGCAGAAGGTGCCGATTCCAAATTCATCATCATCTCTCTACGTAGAGCCCAAGCCGAGCGTCGAAACGGCAAAGCGTATTGAGAGAGATCATTATCACCGACCATTATTTTAAAAACCAGAGTGTCTTGTGGGATCCCCCAATGCATGTGGATGGACCTTGCAGCCTTACAAAAATATTAGTCTCATCATCTCCTTTGGGAATCTTACATAACAAAAAAAATAAAAAAAGGAGACGAAAAGTTTAGCAAATTTGAAAGAAGCCTCTGCTAAATGGGTTTCAAGCTTCTGTATTTTGTGTCAACTTGCATGCGCGCATGTGAGCACAGAGAAAAACACAACCGCAGTGGCATCTTTCCTCGCCAGAACCCACCTTTGTGGCGTTACCTTGGTGGTATGTGGTGGATTCACCGTCACTCCTCCTGCCAATGCCTCCCTTGCCTGGAATTCTTCACTCTGAAAAACACATGGGGACGGGGAGATTTCTAGGGACATCTTGCTTCGCCCCACCTAAGGAAACTAAACGAGAAGGGGTCAAGTACTTTCCACTCCCTACCAGTTTCTGTGGTATACCATTCCTCATAGTCTTACAATGGATTCAGTAATTTTTTTTATTTTCACGAGGCAGGCAGCCACCTTGGTATTGGTTGATACCGAGAACTACTACTTTTTATGCCTTGTCTCTGTATGTCCAGTTAGTACTTTCCTATAATTCTATTATATCATCTTCACGTGGTAGGGACCTTGACAGATGCATGAAACCAAGGAATAAGCTCTCTTATCCTTGATGGTCGACAGAGAGAGAGAGGGAGAGAGAGGCTACTTCGAGATGCCACCCTCAATGATTACCCCACATTTCCCTATGCCTACACATACACATATTTGTCTCTGTATTTCGCATCCCTAAAGCAAAATCATCCTCGAAAACGCTTTGAAAACCTCACAGAAACAACACCACACCACACATATTAATCAATACATCCACATCCTCCTCCCCACAGAAATTATGGAAAATGACTTCACATTGAAGCAAGATGTGTAGCTTGTACCCCCCCTCTTCTCTCCCTGTCACTTCTTTGTCAATGCTTGTTTGTATCTTTCATTGTTTAAAATATTGTCTATATAACAGGTTAATCACAATAATTAACACCATTTACTAGAGAGTAGAGACAATAAATGCAAATTTCTATGTACTCAAGTTTATCATCTTGGTACCTGGTTAATTGCTGATCAATGCAATAACACCCTTGTGGTGCTAACACCTTATGCATTTCCCTATTCTAAAAAACAATACTGATGCTAGAATAAATTCTCGATACTACACAAGGAGTTCGTTATTGATTAGCGCTTGACGCGATGCTAGCTGATGAAGATGAGTAAGCGAGCGAGCAACGAGAAGACCCTTGTTGAAGCATCAACAATTGAGCTGGGGTCACCGAGGATGATGAGTACGATGGATTGGTTCCCATCATTTTCGATGATTTATTAGTCGGCTTGTGGGCGTCGCTTCCTACAGTCGGTTCTTGTCGAATCTCCCTTAATAATACTGCCACATCTTTCATTGTCGGGCGATCTTCAGCGCGATTGCTTGTGCAAAGAAGAGAGATTCCAAGAGCTTGAAGCATTTCCTGTATCTGTGTGTCTGGGTGGCCTTGCAGTTTAGGATCAAGTATTTCAACTGGGTCCTTCTTGCACTTCAGGTGGTCTCTGACCCATTGGACAACATGTTGGCCATCCGGGAATGATGGATCCACCGGCTTCTTCCCCGTTATTATCTCTAAAAGGACTACTCCATAGCTATACACATCACTCTTTTCAGTGATTTTAAGCATGCAAGCGTACTCTGCAAAAACATTGAAAGACAAATTATCGTGTCTGCAAGATTAACAGAAGTGCGCAATGGAAACAGGGCAATACGGCAGCAAGTTCACAGGTATTCATGCAGGGTGAATGACATTGCACTCGAAGCAGAAACTTTTTGCTAAAAGTAGTATTCTTTGTGCATGCAAACCTTTTGCCGGTTGCCTATGAAAATAACAAGTCACGAACAAAACAAATTAAACAGCTTGGTGGCATGCCTGATGTGATTTTGCTACCTAATTACAACCAATTAAGGCAGGCCTTGTGATGGTTACACATGCTAAACCCATCTCCTGACCTTGCTTTAAGTCTCCATCATCACTAATCCCAAACTGGCTTCTCTCATAATCGAAGATTTGTCTCATCCTATTCCAATTAACTGTCCAATAATCACTCGAGAACTTAAAAAAAATGCCAATTATCACAATCGAGTGAGAGTGAAAAATGAAAACTCACCTGGTGCAATGTATCCATAGGACCCTGCAAATTGTGGACTTGCAGAGAATGATCCATGCTCGTCTTCAACCACCCTAGCGAGCCCGAAATCGGCTAAACATGCCTCATACCGGTCCCCAAGCAAGATGTTATGAGATTTCACATCTCGGTGCAAAATCGGTGGCACGCAATCATGGTGCAAATAAGCTAGCCCCTCTGCCACCCCTAATGCGATCTTGATCCTCATCTCCCACTCCACCAACCCAACATCATTCGCTTCATGTAACAATGTCCCTAACGTGCCATTAGCCATGTAATCATAAAATAACAGCTTTGTTTTTTGGTTTGCTCCCCACCCGAGTAACCGGACGATATTCCGGTGCCGAATTATCGCCAACGTAGCAATCTCGGATGAAAATGATGCTGCTGAAATCTTCTCTGCTGACTTAAACCTCTTAACTGCCACCATCAGCCCTGACGGGATGGCAACCTTATACACCACCCCGGACCGGCCTCGCCCGATCACATTGCCAGCTGTCAGCGATCGTGCCACATCAGCAATTGACAAGTCTAGCTTCTGGTATAAAGTCACTTCCCAAGGCGGCCTCATCTCCAAGTCATCATCACTATCGCACTCTTGGGCCCGACGGCCATGCTTTTTGCTTCCTAGGATATTGTAGAGCGCTGCCAAAAGAAGAGCACACGCCGTGCACAACAGCACCACCATTGCCACACGTGCTGCCGTCCCTCGCTTCACGCGCTTGTCATCGCCATCACACTGGCTATCGGAGAAGCAAAGAGCGGGATTACCGGTAAGAACACTGAGAGGAAGCTTGGAGAAGAAGGGCGTGTCAGGCACGTGACCCGAGAAATTGTTGTGCGAGACATTAAGCACGACGAGATTTGGCAATGCTGCGAGATGTTGAAGATCGCCAGATAGATGATTATAAGAAAAATCCAAAATGGCAAGCTTCGTTAGCCCAGTGAACTCTGACGGAATCTCTCCGTTAAGTTGATTCAAGCTGAGATTCAGAGCGATTTCCAGTGACGGAATCTTTCCAACACTCGACGGAATGTTCCCTGATAACTGATTTCCACTCAGGTCCAGCAACTGTAACTTGGAGCAGGAACCGAGTTGATTCGGAATGGAACCTGAGAGCTTGTTCTTAGCAAGAATGAGCTTCGTGAGTGAACTCAGCGAACCAAGACTTGCACTCAAAGTTCCTTCAATCAAGTTATTGGAGAAATCAACAAACTGGAGTGAAACAAGCTCGTTAAAACTCTGTGGCAAGTTCCCAGATATAGCATTTGAATGCAAATCCAAAAATGTGAGATTCTGACAACCAGAGATTTCTTCCGGGATGTCTCCGGCAATCCGGTTCGATCCGAGATCAAAGAAGTTCAAATTCTTCAAATTTCCAATCTGGGGTGGAATTGTTCCGGCAACCTTGTTGTTATTAGCTCGAAAACGAATCAAAGACGAGCAGTTTCCAATCTCGGGTGGTATTTCACCAGAGAGATTGTTGGAAAGAAGCAAGAGCTTGTTGAGTTTCTTCAGCTGAAAAACTCCTTTTGGAATAGGTCCCACCAAGCCATTTTGGGATAAATCTATGGCTTCTAGATTTTGACAGTTGGAAATGGAAGGCGGTATGTTGCCTTCGAGTCTGTTCTGCCATAAGTAAAAGAGTGTGAGGTTTGATAAGTTACCTATTTCAGGTGGGATTGAGCCACTGATTTGATTGTTGTCGAGTTCGATGTGAGTGAGCTTCTGGCAATTTCCAAGTTGCGCAGGGATTACTCCGGAGATTTGATTGAGGCTAAGCTGGAATTCTTGAAGTTCAGTTAGATTGCCAAATGATTGAGGAATGCTTCCGGTTAAGGAATTCATTGATATGTCAATGACCAACATTTGGTTGCAGTTTCCGAGCTCTGGAGGGATGACACCAACCAAGTTGTTTTGCCAGAGCAAGAGGTTTTTAAGGTTTTGGAGTTGGCCTAATGTTTTCGGGATTGATCCAGTGAGTGAGTTTTCATAAAGGTATATGTCCTGGAGCTCGGTGCAATCACCAAGTTCTGGAGGGATTTGGCCGGAAAGGAGGGAAGTGTAAATGGCAATGGTTTGGAGTTTTTTAAGGAGGCTGAGGCTTGGTGGGAGAAAACCTGAGATGCTTGTCTCTGCTAGGCCTAGTATCAACAAGTTGCTGCAGTTGCCAATTTCTTGAGGTAACGAGCCTTCGAGATTCTTGTTGCCACCAGCTCTAATCACTTCGAGATACCTCAACTTGCCTATGGTGTTAGGCATGGAACCACTAAGTTGATTGTCGTAGAGGATTAGCCTTTTCAAGCTAGTGAGGTTTCCGATTTCGATTGGAATGGAGCCCTCAAGTTGATTTGAGTTCAGAAGGAGTTCTTCAAGCGTGATCAAGACACAAAGCTCACTTGGGATTTCGCCGGTTAAGGCATTGTCACTCAAGTCTAAGTGAGTCAACCGAGGAAGAGCAGTGCCAATCTCTTTTGGGATTGAACCAGTGAGATTGGTTCCAGACAGAATAAGCTTGTTTAAGGAAAACAGTGAGGTAAAATTGGAGGGTAGTTTTCCAAACAAATCAACATACCTCAACTCCAACGATACAACTTCATTGTTGAAATTGCAAGTGATTCCAAGCCATCCACATGGAGTTTCATTGCTTGAATCCCAACTATCCAACCCCTCAGGTGATCCATTCAAGCTTCTCTTCCATGAAAGAAGAGTTTCTCCTTGTTGGTTGAGAGCAGAAGCTGTAAAAGGAAAGAGAAGTACAAGGGTAGAGGAGAGGAATAAGAAGGAAAAGAGGGTCCATGGATTTACAGGCATTACAGCTGCAGAAAGGAAGAGGGTTTGAGCCTAGGGAGGAGGGACAATGGGAGGAACCATATCATGTCCTGCGGGCTAATGTTCTTTTGTTAGAAGATTAGTAAAAACAGCAGTAGATGTGTAATAGCATTAAACTAATTGAAAGAAACCCAGACCAGAATCTCCGGATCCAAGAAACAGCTAGGCCACTATGTTTTCTGCACGAGGAAATGGAATTTAGATGGGTTTTTTAGTATTTCTTTTTTCTTTACAGCAGAGTTAGAGAATAGGTTGGGGGGGAAGAGAAGACATAACTGTTTTTTAATTTCAATGGGTGGTGGGTTAACTGACTTTGTCATACACCTTTTTTAGTGTAATCTTTTTCATCTTCCCTTCTACAGATCTCTCTCTCCTCTTTTCTTCACAACCCAATTAAAAACAAAAAAAAAAAAAACAAAACAAAACTAGATTTAATGGCAACGGCAGCTTATTTGGAGTATTATGGTAATAGTTGCATTTTAAATTATTTTTATGCTTTGAAATGATTTTTATTTTATTTTTGTCATTGATACATTAAAATAATTTAAAAATTAAAACAAATTAAAACAAAGAAAAAAACAAAAAAAACGTCAGTATTTTCTGCAGATGACACACTCAACTCTTGCATTTTCTGCAGATGACTTGTAGCTTGAATGTGAAAAGAAGATCATTACCCAAGTAGGCACAAAATATTGGGATGAAGAAGATTGACAAACTTCTTCGAGCTGGTTGCTCGAAGTGGCAGAAGATCATTATCCAAGTAGGCACAAAATATTGGGATGAAGAAGATTGACAAACTTCTTCGAGCTGGTTGCTCGAAGTGGCATCATCTGTTAGTTGAACTCATAATTTATACACCACTGATACATATTCTTAGAATTTTGATTGTTTTTTTTTTTGCTCTTTTCATCATGAATTCAAACATATTATCTGCAAAAGGCCCCTCTTTTCCCCAGATTCTCACTGTAAAGCCCATTTAAAAGCTGCAGGGAAAAAAAAAACAGCTCCATATAAAAATAATCTGGTGAAGGTTAAATTGCAGTGCTACAGAGAGAGAGAGAGAGAGCAGTAACGCATATATTATTAACAATAAGAACAGAAAGAGATGAGATTCAGATCTAAACCAGAGTTAGAGAACTATATTGGCAGAAAAAGGGATCAATCTGTGACATGATCCTCCATCATAGAAAACAGTTTTATTCAAAAGCATGCTCGTATAAAAAATCAAATCCATATATTATTAACAAAATGACACTGCAACCACCAACAAAATCAGATCCCATTTTGAAAAACAAATCCCATTCAGGTTTCTAGCATGAAAAATAAATCCATCACGAGATGTCGTGTGGCATGGAAGACCAAACTGCAACAACCATGGCTTGGCTAGGTTACAGGGCAATACAAACATATATAATCTTACAATCCACTGACACACAAACACATATTGCTTGCCTCGTGACCATGTTCTGGATTGA
>Ga0325404_1005277_pt1 | contig 13613 bp, 9 predicted proteins | sample PopdelMetagenome_18_FD_205664 | JGI IMG/M metagenome (GOLD analysis project Ga0325404, IMG submission 205664) | Populus deltoides microbial communities from Bellville, Georgia, United States - Xylem-Control-R1 | ecosystem: Host-associated > Plants > Phyllosphere > Stem > Wood/Secondary xylem... | reverse complement strand
TTTTTTAAAAAAATTATTTAATTAGAAGTTCTATTTTAATGATATAACATAACTAGTTTGGTGTCCGGGGCCACGCCACATGCTAGACCAATTTTTATTTAAGCATGGAAAAAAAATATTTAGACAATGGTAGCACTTTTAAATAAAAAAAAAATCCAAGAGTTGAATTAAATTTCAATATGATAAAAAAATATACAACAACAATAACAAATTAAAAGTTAAAAAAAATACTAGTCCAGATGAGTTATCACGCGAGACCTATTACATAGCATATAAAATTAAAATAACCTTGTAAAAAATTAAAATCATAAAAAATTAATTAAAAAAAATAATTAAAATACCTAAATTGATCTGGTGAAATCTTTCAAGTGAACTGAGAGATTTACAAAACCTCAATTGAGGGATGTAGTTAAAAAAAAAATTTCAATAAAAATATATTAAAAAATAAAACCAATAGCAATCAAAAGAATAAAAATCAAATTTAATATAAAATAAACTAAAATATTGAATGATGCAATTGAAAAAAAATAATTAAAAACATAACAATATAAAAAATAAGGATTAAATCATACGCCACTCATTAATGGAAACAACTTTATAAGGATACTTGTTTGGAATTGTAGTAGCGGTTGCGATTTAAAATGTTTTTAACTTAAAAATACATCAAAATAAAAAAAAATTATTTTTTAAAAAATATTTTTAATATCAATACGATTTAAAAATATAAAAATATTTTTATTTGAAACCAAAAAAAATTAAAATTTTTCACCCTAAGACTTCATCATGAAAGATAAGAGTGTGACCATCAGACACGCTGTCCAAAGAGTGCACGAGATCACCCGTGCGCATCCGTGTCAGGTTCTACCTAGCTGGTTCGGAACCGAGTCTAACAACTATGGAGCCAAGCAACACGACAAAAGTAAAGGAAAAACTACAAAACAACAAAGCTTTCTTAAAAGAATCAATGCAACCCGAATAATGGATTTGCAAAGCAAACCTCATTACATCAAAAATGGATGGAGATGGTGTTTAAGGTTTAAGGCTTCTAAAACTCCTTTTTTTTTTAAACATCCTAGACGAAAAAAAAAAAATGCACTCCAGCTCCAGTTGTAGGCCTTTCAGACTATCCTCTAATCTAAAATTCACCAACTTTGTCCAATTCGATATCTACAATGTTCTTTCTGTAGCATCCTCTGCTTGTTCTGTCCTCGATCTGCAGGATAACAAGAAAAACAGCAGTGTGGTTAGTCTAGATTGAGAATTATTGATGAACTCTGTGTGCTGCGTAGTAAAAGCCTCTAACAAGAGTTGCCCAACCCACCATCAGTTTTTAATGAGAAGTCCAAAATTAAGCATGTTGGCATCAACAATCAATTGCAAGGTGCGTCTTTTTTGTTTTTTCTTCCAATACCCCTCAAAATGAATTTGGACTATCATTAACTTGTAAAGCAATTAATCTATGTTGCAATTTGAAAATTCAAAAATCACCAATATACTCAATGCATGCTTTACATTTTGCAGATAGGCAGTCATTTATAACCTGTTTCTGGAATAATTATATTTAGAAAGGTGCAGTTGTTCTTTAGGCCATATGATCAATCATCACATGCAGAGAATGTAAAAAATACCAGCCATCCCTTGACCTTTAATATTTGAACCGGCTAATTAATCCTTCTTATCCCTCACATAAGCTCAACCCTTGTTCTTTGTGCTGACATGTATAAAATGACAGCATCATATGTCGGTTAAGGCACTTGTAATATATGCTCGAAACATTTTCATAAAGGGCAGTTTACATGTGCGCGTGCGTGAAGTAAAAGTATGAGATCTTGTTCGCTACATGGAAAACTACTACAAACTCTTCACCATCCTGTTTATTCAGCATTCTCCAGAACTTGTAAAAAATATATAACATAAATTACTAAACCAATTAAATTAGGGAACACGCTGCAAGCAAACTTTCCAGAAGAAATTGTAGCAATTATCCACAGAAAGTTTCTCAGATCCAAATGATTATAAATAAGAGACAGCAGATACATGATAGCAAATGGATTGTATTACGAAGTATAAATGGATAATAAAAGCAAACTATTTGTTCTATGAGATTCTGTTAGTTGCATCAAGAAAACAACAAGACAAGTACTATGAAAGATTAGTAACATATCTACCTCACATTATATTCGATTTGAAAAACTTTAAGGAGCTTGGAAAATTCCATCCCTTGTATGTGTCTGAGAAAAAGCTTCCTTCTTCAATTCCCCAGGGGGGAAGTACAGTGAAATAAACAGGAAAAAACTCATTAAATCTCCAGCCATGGTTCTCTTGTATATGAAAAGTGTGCCCTAACCAGCAAGTACCATGTAAAATTATTCATGATCGTTACCAGTGGAGCAGAGTCATTCATCTCCACCACTAACGTTGATAGTCTGAACAACTTTAGGCAGATTGATACTCATCAGATGTTGTCCACTTGACAGATTCTGTTCCACTGGATTAAAGAATTCCTTGATTCAGACTAAGCAAAAGAGAGCTATGCAAACTTAAATATGTATTTCTTACCCTTTGTTTCACCGTTAAGATCTGGGACTGTTGTCGGTGTTACATCAGAGCTTAATACCCGTGCAAGATGCTTAACATGATTCAATCGTAATGGTTTTGGTGGTGTGCCTGGACCACAGTTTCAATGCGTGAACTTATAAGGTGGAACATACACAAATATCTCTATAACCATGTGAATCAGTTAACATGGGATACTCAATTGACAAATAATTTCGAACAAATATTTATGATGCCAGATCAAATGAAAATAACAATACTAAAGCTTACAGTTGGAAGTTGCGTATCCAGTCATCGTCAAATCTCCTGTAATTTTGTGACTATCACCAATATCCAGAGTATCAGCCAGTGACCGAGCAAGGTGCTTTATATGGTTTAGACGTGACCTTATAGGTAATTTAGCTAACTTATGTGCTGGAATTTCCAAACCTGCTGAATAAACTATTAGTGAGTATCAGGCTGCCTTCATATCAAATGCATTACAAAAATCACAAAACTCACCCACAGAATTTGCATTGCCTGCATTTACACTTCCTTGTCTTTGATCCAAATCGACATCAGAAATTCCATTAGATTGGACAGGAACAGAGATTACTGCTTGATTATTCCCGTTACTAGGGAGCGTAAGCATTTCGTCACTATCCACAAGACTGGCCTGAGGGTCTCTCACATTTCGCGCTCTTTGTCTCCGCAACTGATAGTTTCTACGTCGTCTCGCAAGATGTTTTTCCCTCTCTTCAACACTCATTGCTTGCCTTCTTTGCCTGTCCCGTAATCGACGCCTTTCTCTTTCTTGCTCCTTTTGCAAATCCATCAACACTGCTCTTTCTGTTAATTCCTCCAGAATTCTTCAATTATTTCCTAAAAACTCAACAAACCCACAATCTAGACCAATCTTTCTGCATTCAAAACACAAAAACAACAAAAAAAAGATATTCTTTACCAACCAAAATACATAAAGTAACAAACTTTATGAGCCCATAAACAAAACCACCACCAACCCACGCATCAAAATCCAAGCAATATAAATCCAAAATCAACAACCTCCACAACCAAAACAAAACCAACAAAAATGTATTAAAGACTAGCTTTCACATATTCTTTCCGCAGATGAAAAACAGAAACAACACTATCATCTACAATTTATGAAAATAAACAGAACCCATCATCCATTTCTCATCTAATTCAGAAACCACGAGACCACATGAATCTCATGACTAACATTGTTACGACAAGATAAACATTAGAAGAAAACAAAAGTATAATGCAAGAAATTGTCAAACTAACCTTAAAAAATATGATCTTTTTAATGTTGGAACTAAGATTTGCTTGTTTTCTTGGTTTATTAGAGAGACACAGTAAGAAACAAGGTCTGGGGTTGCTCTTGTTTTGTTTTGGACGGGTTGAGTTCTAAATGGTTGACACCAAATTTTGCCAAATCAGTATAATATGATGCATAATTTAGGCCTAATCACTCGGTTCTTTTGCATCAAATTAGGATGGAGCATTATGGGGCCCTTCCGTGCTGGGATCAAAAGAATTGTTATGTGAAACTGAAATCCACACCTACAATGGGCCAATTGGGCTGAGCTTATTGCTTCAAAAAATATTAAATCTTATTTTTATGAGAGTAAGAGAGTGCTGTTACAAAAGTAATCAATATTTTTTAAAAAAATTGATCTTTCGGAGGAAAGGTAGTTTTTTTTATGGGAGGGGATTACTTTCCTTGAACATCTACATTCCTGATATTTAAGATATATTTGAAATTCTGTAGTATCAAACGATTTGGTAATACGTTGTAAAAATACTTTTTAATTAAAATATATTAAAATAACTTTTTTATATTTTTTTACAATAATGCATCAAAATTATAAATAAAAAACTAAAAATACATCAAATTTATTTATTTTTTTCAAAAAACAAACATTGCCTGACAGTATTCTTTCATGGATGGATTGACTGGTGTTATCCTAGTAGACCCCTTGGAATATGACGGAGTCTACAGTAACCACAATCATGAAATGGAATTTCCATCTTCACCAAACGTCCATCGAAAGAAACGCCATTCATGTTTGGACATTGTTCCACTCTCACTAAAAACAAAACGCACCTCAAAATGGAAAGCTTGCACATTCACCATTTTTGTTCTTAACAATGTTCAGAAAGTGCATGGTTTGATCTCGGAGACTGCAAATAACACAAACCTACTCTTGTTTCATTCATGGTGGACATGTACAATGGTTTGAGGTTTCGTGTTTTTGTCTCAACACTAACTGAATCCCAAAAAAAAAAAAAAAAAAGTAATCCAATTTCTGTGAAAACAGTAACATCACTACTGATCCTTCTCTAAATGCGATAAAAACGGTAAGATTGCATTTATACATTTACAGGTGTTAAAGAGCTAAAGCTATCGAGTTTTCAACTCCAGGCAGAAGAAGTTGCCATGTCTCTATGTCGCCACCGAAGGTAAAGAGCCCAGTCCCTCTCCTGAACACTATAGTTCCTGTCATATTCCTTTAGCATATCTCTAACGGCTGTAGTCACTGAAGAACTCAATGGGTACTGATTGAATCCTGCCATTGTAAATCGAGACCTCCACTTTGCAAGAAGTTCATGCCGTTCAACCCTCTCAGCTTCCTCGCAAGCGATCATATTGACAATGTCACGAGCCACACAGTGCTGCTCTGCGTTAATCCTCTGCTTGTCATCCTTGGGGCGACCAACATCAATTGATTCAAACATAGCTGTATAATAATCTAGAGTCTCAATGAACCTTGGAAAGAATGGTTTGGTGTTGGTGTTGGATTCTTGCTCGATGAGGGTCACAATCCTTGGTGACAAACTCTTCACCATCCTTATCAATCTATCTCTGTGATTCCAAGTGGTCACACTCTCATCTGGCATGTGGTGCAACACATAAGGAAAATTCACAACCACAGCTTCCCCAGGTTGGACCCTGAGATGTTCCAGTTGAACCTCACAGCCATCCATGGCAACATCATGGAACTCAAATGGCACATTGCATTCCTCGGCAACTTTTGACAGCCTTTGACCCACAATATCAAGTCCTCCACCACGAGCATAAGCAGATTGAGAATCATCAACACCAGTTATGCGGATTACTGGGGGCCCACCTGGCCGACAAGCAAGCATCTGCATTAGAACACTCCACTGACTTCCCTGTGCAATCTGGAAGTCGATGATATGAATTCTGGGTTCGTATTCCACGGCTTCTTGAATGACAACATTAGCTGATGTGTATGCAAACTTCCAATATGGGCAGATCTGATAGAGAATACCCATGTAAGTCATCAGATCTGAGCTAATTGGTGCTTCACACTTCAAGGCTCTGTAGATTTTACTTCCTGAGAGTTCCAACCTTGCCCTAAGGCCTTCCAACATATAAGCACCCAACCGCTGGATCGGCTCTCCAGAGACTGACACCATTTGGTCCAAGACATGCATTAGACCTGCTGCTCTTTGTATATCAGCATTTGATACTGCATCAGCACAGGCAAGAAGCACATGCTTAAGATCTAACCTAGGGATCACTTCCATCATTTGATTCCAGTCCCAACTTGCAGATGATTCTGCTTGGTATCCTCCACTCACAAAGCAAAAACTCCCACTGTCGGTAATATCAGATTCAGGCCCGAGCAATGAAATTTCCAACTCCCTTAATTTCTGCCTCAATATAATGTCCTCATCAGCAGAGGATGATCCACTCAATGGAGATCCATATACAGTGTCAGGGGAATGATGAGGATCAGAAATGCATGAATGAGAACCCTGCGGTGAAAAGGGGCTTCTGTTGGATGAGATGCTGGCAGCAGGAGAATCATAGTTAACGAAACCAGCAGTTGCTGAAGATGATTCCAAGGTAAAGAATTCTCCTTGATCTGTCTGAAAGGAAATTGCAGCTCCTTGGCTACCACCATCTGAATACATATTGTTGTCTAATATTTGGATATGAGATAAACCATATGGATCGATCTCTTGCACTGGCTGGTGGTAAAACCTGTGGATACCAGCTGATCGGTGTTTCTGAGAGGTTTGCATCAAGAACTGGCTCGCTGATTGGCTTAGCTCAGACAAGAGAATGTATAAGTGATAACTAGCCTTTTCTATTAGAATTATCACCTTCACTGGCCAAAGCAACGACTTTTAGAATGCTACATGCTATAATCACTAAAAAATTATAAATAGTGAGGCAGCCGGCAAGTCTCTGATTCAATTCACTCGTCACCACAAAATTGAAGTTGTGAAAAATAGTTCTGTTATCCTCAGCAATGCATTAAAGGATCACCGAAATCTGTTAAAAGGAAGGACAGACAGTAAGATTATACATAATCAATGAAAATTGGCGTTGGAAAAGCTATTTGAAAAAGAAACAGACAAGGGAGAGCAAGTGATGATCACAATAGGTATAAAGACCATCCAAGAAAATAATGAAGGGACCAAATTAACCTAGTATTATGGTACAATTTATTGGCTAATTTAACAGTAGAATGTTCCACTAGAAAAATCATAGACTTGGCAACAAGGCAGCCTGTATAAGCAGGTAAATGAAAGAAGTGAAAACGTCTTGACTTGGATTGGGGCTGATAGTCAAGGGTCATTGCATCTCTAGGATGTAAAGAGCCAGGCCAAGGCTTTGTTCTCATACCCTGATGGCCTGATCATCTACTTTTAATAAAAATAATTGAATTAGATCATCAGTAAGGGGAAAATTAATTCCCTGTACCTTTTTTTCTTCCTATAGACTACTCAAGTAGTTGGAAACAAAGTCACTAAGAAATTTCTAAAAGATACAAAAATAATTGACCTTAATAAAGTCAGTCAATCCGCTAGGAGATGAATGAGCAAGAACCAGATTTAACAAGGGATAGATCTTGACTGTAATTTCATTGGTGGAAACAGCAAAGGGAAAAGATTTCAAGAAGCATCTCTGTGGAAAACATTACATTTTTTTTTCAAAATAAACTTCAGCTTTTGGTTTCGTCCCCAAGAAAAAAAAAAGGAGAATTCAGCAATCAATTTTAAAAAAGCTTTTTGTTCAAACTCCATAGAAGAAGAAAAATGGAACAAGATTTGAGAACAAATACAAGGTCTACCATTTAGAGGTAGGACTTGTGAATCCGTTCTCCCCAACCCAGTTTCCGATATCAATCAAACTATGCTCTTGAAACCCACTATTGCAGACTAATTTAAAAGCAGCAACGAAAAAATAAGGTAAACTTGCAAGAATACATTGAGTTTTGCAGAAGCACGGAGCAACTTCATTTAGATCCAGAAGAAAATGCAAACTGGTCTATAAGAACATACTTCTCTGGGTCGGAAAAATAAATAAATGAAGAGGAAAAATTATATTCCATAATGATGATTGATCATCATCAACCATTAAAAGTGACCACCCCTAGAATCAGAAGCTATATCATCAACCAAAAAAACATACTCCATTATCTTACCTAGAATTTACACTATTACTTTTGGTACTAATTCAACTCACTCAACGGAAGCAACAAAAGCAACCAGGTATAAGAGGAAGAAAAGGCACTTAAAGGCCAAAGAGTGCTTGTAGTGGACAAACCGACATGCAAACAAGAAAGAAAATGGAATAAAGGGAATAAAAGAAATTCATTCCCAGATGCTAAGGCATAAAATCTATCTTCCACAAACCAAAAATAAAATAAAAAATAAAACTTGCAAAATTCATTAGCCATTAAATTTCCTGTGACAGAAAACAGCCTAAATCCTGCCTGGAACAAATCTGATTAATCTTTCAACGATGCTAACACTAATTTTCAAGCACAATTAAGCAATCAACATCCAAAAACATGCCTTTTCCACTCCTTAAACAGCTAAAATCCATGATAATTAATTCATACCTATAAATAGCTAAAACTTTAAAGGGATGTGTACAGCTATACTACAAGAACTAAATTTTCAATTCCCCCCCGTAAAGATGCTAAATATCAATTCAAACAAGAAAAGAAAACTCAGTTCCATGAATTCTAACACCAAACCATATCCTTAAACTCATAAAATCTCCAAGAGACATGAACTTGGACCTCAAACTCAGGCCAAAACCTTAGTGAATCAAACACTCAGACCACCCAGAGAAAAAAAAAGCAAGGCTCAATTTCAGACAAAACCCATCTAGAAAATCATACTTAATTGTTAAATTTAACGAAGAGTTGATGAGTTACTTTGCATACCTTAAACTCTCCAAAGCTTTCTCAGGTTTTCAGTTTGTGGATGTTCTTTCTTGTACAGCTAACATAGAGCAGCAACCATCGTGTCAAAAATGAGGACATCCATTGGTCCTTTTATGGTCCGAACTAGACAACGAATGCCCCTCAAGTTTCACTTTTCTACATCAATACTATCCAAACGTGTATGAAGGCATGACTAGACTTCTAGAAGTCCAAGAGTAACCACTACTCCAATCTTCCAACAAGGAAAAAAATAACCATCGCACATCAATCTCTCGAGCTTGTGATTTAAGTTTAAAATTGGAATTGGATTAATAATAACTTTCTTTAAAAAAAAAAAACAACCTTCAATCACCATATATTATATGTGGCTTGTAGCAATCCAAAATTGCAATATTCATTTTCATACTTGGGTTTTTTTTAATCTAATTCTTGAAATGGTAATTTAATGAGGTTATCATTGTATTCTATATCAAAATCAAAGTTTAGATTGTTTTAAAAAATAATTAATTCAATATAGATATGTCATTTAAAAAACAAAACTAGTGATAATTGTATTTGACATCAGAATCAAAGTTTAAATTACTTCATATTTTTAAAAATAACTAATTAAAGATAAATATATTATCTTAAAACAAAAACTAGTGATAAGAGCTTGAATATAAAATCTTCAAGTTGTTATTTTTTTACCATTTAGATAATATTTTAAGGATTTCTTTGTTCGTATATATTAGCTATGTCAAAAAGTCAACTAATAAATAGCTTAAATATTCATCAAATATAAAATAAGAATATTAATATCATTTGGGGAGTAAAGAATTCAAATGGACTGCCGTGTTTCAGAGACTGAATACTTTGGTATATACAATCTGGTCAAGGGTGAAAATAAATAATTATTTATAACTACATCTTGGATTTAAAAATTGTATTGAATTAGGAATCTTCATTGGTGTTGCTAAGGCTACCTTCTTTGTCATAGGTATGTGAATTTTTTATTTTATTTATTTATTGGCATGGGAGTTAGGGAAGTTTGTGGGCATATAACCATTTCTGCCATTAATGTTGACTTGTTGTGCTTAAGGTGTCCTCCAACCCCACTTCGATAAGCACATACTATGATACTCTTGTCTGTGATTAACGTATGATTAAACTAGGCAGATATGTAGTAGATTACATATCTTCACTTAGCTCAAGGAGGGAGCATATTAATATTATTCCATGCATGTAATTTTCTTGTCAGAAGGGCTGCAAGGGCATGGCATTTGTATTTTGTGGGTTGCAAAATGAGTGTTCTTGACATGAAGCACCGCGGGATGAAGGTGCTTGTCCGTGTAGCGCATAATAATATATTCTGCCGTCCAAATTTATCAATTTTGATCTATGTTTTCCCGTGCACAGCACATTCTACACGTTAATATTACTGGCTTGCATTATGGAGCTGCTATAAGTGATGGTTATAAAACTCGATATATAATCTAGCAGATTAATTTGATAACTTGTTAATTCAAAACATAACATAAATCTAATTTCATGTCAAATCTAAGATAAAAATTGATTTTATAATTTAAAATCTAATTTAAATTTAGTTAATTTCATATCGAACCAAGTTGAGAGTTAACCTAATCAAACTCGATTAACCCATAAAATTAAAACGATATTATTTCAAGTATTTTTTTTAAAAAAAATATTAAAACAATATCATTTTGGATCGATTCAAGTTAATATTTCACACAACTCATGTATCAAATCGCAGGTTATATATATATATATATATATATATATATATAAAACGACACACAAAATGTTAAAGGAAATCTTGTTTGTTAACATATTTGTGAATATAAATCTAAAGCAAATTGCTAATGAAGTATGGAGTAATAAAAGCCTCATTTTACGACCAACTTAAGATGAAGTAACCAAGAATGATGTTTGAATTCTTGGGACATGTCGTCGTCTTCAGAAGCAAAGGGGAAGCTTCAGAGCTAACTGGTAGGGTGACATGTGAATTAATTTGGAAGGACTCAGCCATGATTTTTAGACTATATTTTATAAATGTTTTCAGCTAAATGTAAAACGTGGTCAAAATAAATACATTCAAAGCTATGAGAGGAAGTCGTTGCCTATTGAAATTGTACCTAAGCCGCGGATATGCTACCAAATGACTGTTTCGTACTGTGTAAAAATATATTTATTTTAAAATATATTATGTTAATATTTTTTTAGTGTTTTTTTTATAATTTTGATGTATTAATATTAAAAATAAAAAAATAATTCTGAAAAAAATATTTTTATATATTTTTAACTAAAAAATATTTTAAAAAAATATCTTACACTATAATATCAAATATGCACTATTAGTGGTATAAGTATAGCAAAAATTGATAAATATTTAAGTTGATTAATCACTTTTTTTTAAGAAGAAAAAAAAGAAGAAGGAGAAGAAAAAGAAGTATTAGTGTATTATTAACTGGATTAAGCAAAGCGTTAGTGAAGAGATCATGATGAAATAGATTGCGTTTTAATTGATTAATGAATTGAGATTCTCTCATGTTTATTTTAAAAAAATTAATTGTTGAATTTAAATTGAATAAACAAGATTATGATGATAAAAATGATAATAATTGAATTCTTTTTAATTTTTATTTCTTACTTAATTTAAATTATTAAATATAAAATTAGTGATAAGATTTATAATATTACCATCGATTCATATTAGCTATAATATAGAACCAACTTATTTAACACCAATAACTATTAGCTAATTAACGATTCAATGAAAAGAAATAATATTTATAAACTTGATTTTAGTAAAATGATGGTATATTTAGAAATGTGATAGCGATTGCGATTTAAAATATTTTTTATTTGAAAATACATCATAATAATATTTTTTATTTTTAAAAAATTATTTTTAAAATTAGTATATCAAAATAATATAAAAAATAATTTTTATTAAAAAAATTTAAAAATCACGGTCCAAGCCGCGTTGCTCAGCGTTAAAAGTATTGAAGTAATTGATATTTTGATAGTAGATGGATGTTCTAACGGTCACCGTCCTCAGTAGCCATCACCGTTATGACCAAAACCAGGGGCGCGTTAGGAGACACGGTGGTGTAGTGGTATTTGCAGTAATGTTTGAAATTCCAAGGGCAATCTATTAAAGGGGGCATTTAGCTGGAAGGTCAACATGGCCTCACATTCTTCGAAGCTACTTATTTTAAGCGTTTATTTGTTATTTTTAATTTTTCAAGCTTCTTTAATTTATTTATACTTTAACCTCCGATTTGCCTTCTTTTTTGTGTCGGTTTACGGAGGTAGTATTTATGATTATAGATTTTAAAAAAAATTAAATTTTTTTTATAAATTAATTTTTTTTTAATTAAAGTTTTTAATAAAACCTTGTAAAAATATAGTATATGTTAATTAATCAAATATTATTCAAAATTACAATTAAAACAAAACATAATTTGAACCAACCTTGTCACAATAACAAATGAAAAACTTTTATTTCATAATCCTATTAGTTCATGATTTTCTTAATATTATAGTGAGCTAATATACAGTGAATTTGGGAGACTCGAATCTATTTTTTTTTAATAGGTTATATAAAAACACATAATTTTTTTTCATAGTATTTAATTCGATAAATATCTATATTTTATGATTAAAGATAATAAAATTATTGAGATTCAAATATATTTCACTTGAAAATTTATTATTTTATATATAATTGTAGAGGCAGGCATGTTTATTCATAGTTTTTTATATTTTTTTTTCTATCAATAAATGATATTTTAAATTTAATTTACCATCAACAATCAAGACCACATTCTCTTTTTTAATGATTTTAAAAAATGTATATTTTACATTAACTTAATGCATATAAATAAATTTAATAAATATCTTGAATATTAATCTCAAGATTTAAATCTAAAAAAGCATACATTTTTAATCATTAAGTCAATCCATTGTGGTTTTTATTCCTTTATTTAAAAACAATATTAATATTGATAATGAAAATTTATATCTGAGTGGCATTAATCAATCACATGCAGTACCTTCTGCGTCACTCCACTCGAAAAAAGACACGGCGCGCGTCAGTACCATGGTGTTAATGTGGATCCTCACCAATCATTGTCATCATCATCATCGCATCGCATCACATCACATCACATCACAGCGAAAACATGAAAGAAGGACCACCAGTAAACCATCCCGCGTGGAGATTGATTGGGGACCGTTTTTGTTCCTTAATTATTGCACGATGCAGTGGATAATTTCTTGTTTTCAGGGTGTCACAATCTCTCGAAACTAATCTGTGCTGTAATTGGTCTAATCCTATTTAATTTCCCTCATTTTCGGGCTATGTTGCTCTCATTGACATCTTCGTTTCTTATCCTTTTCATTGTAATAAATGTGACGAGAACAATTACAATTCCTACACGAGATATATACATCACATGAAATGTTATTAATTAACATCGTAAACCAATTCATCTATTTCAACTTGTTTGGAAAATATATAATCAAAATATATTTAATTATTTATAAATAAATATAAATAAAGATTAAGTGTACTTATACACACACATGCACACGTGTGCAGATCAAAATCAAGATCAAGTGTTATTAGCATTTCATCTAATGTTATTACCATCGAGATCAATGTTTAAAGGATAAATAAATGGTTGTGATGATAATTAAGATATATTTATATTAATTTTAAAGATTTTAATTGAGTGTACAAGAGATTATGAAAGGACAAAACAGCTCACCAAGTTGATATTTATTCCAATGAAACAACTTAATTTTTAGGATTTTTAGCATAAAGAATCTAACGAT
>Ga0325404_1005276_pt1 | contig 13614 bp, 10 predicted proteins | sample PopdelMetagenome_18_FD_205664 | JGI IMG/M metagenome (GOLD analysis project Ga0325404, IMG submission 205664) | Populus deltoides microbial communities from Bellville, Georgia, United States - Xylem-Control-R1 | ecosystem: Host-associated > Plants > Phyllosphere > Stem > Wood/Secondary xylem... | reverse complement strand
AAATTAAAAATTTTAAATATTCATGAAAAGATGTTTGGAATGCAATTCTAAACTAGCATTGATATCTGTTAATTTATTAGCTAAATGATATTAATATATACAATATGATATTGCTAGTAAAAACAATCTTTTCTTCACATGAATTTTCTAAAACTTGCTATGCAAAAAATGGGATTTGCATTAAAATTGATGCCTTGATTATTATATATATCATAAATAATATAAAAATAATGGTAGTGAAAACAATCTTTCTAGTTTGTTTATTATTATGATAGTTAACTATCCAAAATGTTTTTAATTACTAATTATTTTTTACTAAAACATAAGAGAAATTCGAGTCTCTTGAATATATAAGAAAAATAAGGATATAAAAAAATTAAGATTTTAAATATTTTATTTTACTTGGGGATAAAATAACAAGTGTATGTGAAAGAAATGTTAGAGGTTATAGAATGTGAAGGGGAAAGTAATAATCAGAAATGAGAGAGTTCAGGTCATTAAGTTTTTTTTTTCTAATATCATTCTCATTCCAGTTGTTTGATTGAAATACAAAGAGAAAGAACAGGTCCTATATATACATCAGAACTACTAACTAATTCTATCCTACACGAAAAGAATATTGCACACAATCAGCTATATGACAGGCTGGAAAGCTAAAGGAAATGACAAAGAATTCATAATAATTCCAGCTAGGAAAAAAAAAAGAAATGCAATAAAAAAATAAAATGGTAAAACAATTATCCTTTCTCTTCCAACAACTTTCTATCTTTCATATTCTTTAACAGCCCCCCACAAGATGGAGCATGGTAGTTTGCGATGCCCATCTTGGACATGTGAGAAGATAACAAGTATGCAGGTAGAGCTTTTGTAAAAACATCAGCCAGTTGAGACTTTATAGAGATGTGTGTAGTCTTCAAAATCCTTTTCTTGAAATTTTTTCACGGATAAGGTGACAATCCAACTCAATGTGCTTGGTCCTTTTATGGAATACGGGGTTCAAAGCAATGTGCATCGTAACTTTGTTATCACGTTGCAACACAACAATATGAGGATGAGAGTCATGACACGATAGAAAATGAAAGATTACTTAGAAGAAAACACAACCAAGTAATCTCTAAACCAGTGGTAGCCATGGCATGATACTCAGCCTCTACTAAAAAATGAGACACCTCTGATTGCTTCTTGGATTTTCAAGAGACCAAAGATGAACAATGGAAGGTGCAAAATCAAAAAACAGAACGTCTGGTATCAGGATAGGATGCCTAATCAGAATCACAATAGGCTACAATGTCTGAGTTGCTTGAAGAGGGAAAGAAAAGCCCCTACCCTAGTGTCTCTTTGATGTATTTAAGGATTTTAAATGTTGTTATCAAATGTAGATCAAATGATTCATGAATTGACTTAAGATTTACACACTATAAGATAAATTTGGTCTCGTGATTGTCAAGTATAAAAGTCTCCCAATTAACTGCCTGTAATAAGTATGATCAAATAAGAGTGTACCATATTCTTTGTTAAGCTTCAAATTTTGATCCACAAAAAGCTTAGAAGGCCAAGATCCTAGAGTGCCAAAACTTGCTAAAATGTCTAGAGCATATTTTTTCTGACATATTTATATCCCTTGTTCTATTTTGGCAACTTCGATCCTAAGAAGATACCTCAATTTTTCTAAATCTTTGATCTTGAACTTGTTGTTGAGGAAGACCTTGATATCCTCGACAATAACAAGAGAGTCACTTGCTAATATGATACCATCTACATATATTAGTAGTGATGTGAAAGAATGATTATCTTGTTTGATGAACAAACTATAATCAAATTTGGACTAACAAAAGCTAAATTCAAGCAAAGAGGTAGAGAAACTTGAGTACCATTGACATGATGCTTGCTTTAACCTATAAAAACTCTTAAGTAGTCTACAAACTTGATAAGTTTGGCCTTGGGTATATCCAAGACGTCGTTTCATGTATATTTCCTCATATAAGTTTTTACAAAGGAAGGTGTTATTGACATCTATCTGATACAGATCCTAGCCTTTAACTGCAACTATAGCTAAAAGACATCTTATTATGAATAGTTTGGAAACATGGGAGAAAGTTTCGTGGTAGTCAATATCATCTTGTTGTGTGTATCCCTTTGCAACTAATCTCGCATTGAATCTTTAAATCTTATCATCTAAATTGTACTTTATCTTATAAATATATTTGCAGTCAATAGGTCTTTTTCCAGGAGGAAGATCAATCATTATCCATGTTTGGTTAGACTCAAAAGCTTTTAACTCATTCTTCATGGCTTTACACCAATGAGGTTTTTTAACAGCTTAGGCATATGTTTATGGCTCAATGTGTTAGGATATGGAAGCAGAGAATACTTGAAAATGTAAAGATAATTTATTGCATGAAAAGAAATTACTCAAATGAAATTGTTTACTTGAAATAGCCTCAATTGTCATGATCTAAATTAGATCGAAAGAGTTGAAGGAAGTCAGGTGATAATGAAAGTCTTGTAAGTATTTGGGAGCTTGTTTCATCTTAGCAGACTTAAGAATATAAAGAGAAGAAGTAGATGAGTGTAGTGTAGGAGGTGATGTTGTGTAAATAAGAGAATGTTGATGATTCAAGAAGGAAGTATGATCTGATTGTGATGGGTTATGCTAAATATTTATGTTGATTGTATCAAAATAAATGTTTTCATTTAAATATAAATCATTTGAATTGAAGTGTGAGCAAGGGTTTTCAGACATTGGACTAAAATGAGTGCAAGTATCATACATAGGATTTGAAGTAAGAGGATAATGAGAATTAAGTTGTTGATGTACCATTTTTTTAGAACATGTTGTATCAGAAGAAGTTTTGGATACAAATATTTTCAAAGAAAAACTATACTCTTGAAAGGTTATATCTTTGTGTGAAAAAAAGTGTCATTTGTTTATAAGTCTAACAACTTATAACCCTTCATCCTTAAAAGATAACCAAGAAATATACACCTTCTTGCCCACTAGTCAAAATTCTTCCTTACCTGACTTATAGTGGTGCTAAAATAGAGGCATCCAAATAATCTCAAGTGATAATAAATAGGACTGGTTTTGAAAAATGCTTCATAAGGTGTCTTATTTTGTAGTAAATATGTAGGGCTACGGTTTACAATATAAGTTACAGTGAGGATACAATCATTTAAGAATTAAAGAGGTAAGTTATCTTGAAATATAAGAGCTCTAACAATATTTATGTGTTGATGTTTTCTCTCAACAATCCTATTTTTCTATAGGGTTTAAGTTCTTGGGTGAATAATGTCATTTTTATGGAAAAAATATCTCATTTAGAACTCTATCCCATTATCACTTTTTAAGTACTTAACCTTAGCTCTAAATTGAGTATTAATCAAATTATAGAATGACTCTATAGATTTTCATGCATCTGACTTGTTTTTTAGTAAATAAAAGTACTACGGGATAGATCATCAACAATAATAAAAAAATATATATTTTTTCATCATAAGCAACCACAAAATATAGCCACTATAAATCACAGTGTATAAGTTCAAAATTGAAAAAAGATTTGTACAAGCTTTGATCAAAAGAAAGTCTATGTTATCTTGCCATGGGGCAAACAGAGCAAGGAGTTTCATTGATAGTAGAGCATAAGTTTTTTTTTAATTACAATTGGATCTTTAATTAATTGTAATCTAGAGTTGGAAATGTGGTCTAGACAATAATGTCGTAGATTAGAAACATGATTAGTGTTTGCAACACAAGCAAAAGCCAGATGATAAGTATCAAAATACTTGGATAATTTACACATTAAAGCAATAGGAGATACTTTAATGTGTTGGAGGTGGTAAAGACCATTCTTCATTTCACTCAATCAAATCGTTGTCCATGATGTGAGGTCCTATAGAAAACAAACATTGGACAGAAAAACAAAACAACAATGGATATTTTTAGCTAGTGTTGGTGAATAAAGAAGATTGAAAATAAATGAAGAAACACATAAAATATTTTCAAGAGTGATCAATTTGAAGAGCTTAACAATGCCTATAAATGTGACTAGGACCTCCTGACCATTGGGAAGTTTGACATTATAAGACACAATGACTGTGATTTTTGTAAAAAACAATGGTGCTACAGATCATACGATGTGTAACTTCTGTATTTATAATCCAATAAACATTAGTAATAACAAAAAAATTATGTGTGTAAGTGGAGAGACAGGTTGCGATGCCAGACATAGATGTAAGACTTGTGTAGTTAATGAAAGGGGTGGTCGAATTGTAAGGCATAGGAGAATAAGTATCTGCTAGATTGTGCTTCTCATGAAAAAACTGCAAGATTTTCTGATACTAATTCGGAATCAGAGTCATCTTGTCAGTGTGATTCTTTGAAAAATCCTCAATTACAATCATGTTGGACTGACTAGCATGCACATTTGATCTCTTTACCTTGTTATATAACTTGTGACTAGAAGGCTATCCCATCAGCTTGTAACACTTCTCTACTAAATGACCACTCATGTAACAATGACTACAAGTGAGAGGTTTTTCATTTCCTGCCTTGAAACAGTCCTCCAAGAGATGCCCTTGAATCTTATAATAAGGGCAATAAGATATGCTAAATGGCCTGAAACTTATTGATGCATTTCTGGTGAAAAGAGCCATTGATTTAGGGGTAGGTGTGCAAGACAACATCCAATGTTGTTAAATGAGGGAGAAAACTTGTTAACTCATTGTATGGGATCCATTAACATGATTTGATCTTGTATGTTGGAGTATGTTTCATTCAAACCCATTAGAAACTGAATTACAAAATCTTATTGATAGCAAGCATCCAAGACCTTTATCTATCCACAAGAACATTCTGGCATAGTAGATATTGGCCAAATCATTCCCTTGATTCAAGTTAGCTAGAGCCTTTTTTAGTTGAAAATTTTGTGGCCCAATTTGCTGAGTAAATCTCTCACATAGTTCATTCCAAATCTTATATGCATTATTAATACGGATAAAAAAGGATTTCACCGAAGGACTTATAGAGTTATGAATCTAAGAAACAATCATATCGTTGCATCTCTCCCAAGTTTCCAGAAGAGGATAGTTGGGATTTAAGGGTCTTGTGATATTGTCATTAGCAAAACGAGATTGTTTTCTGCTCTAAGAGCCCTTTGTATGGACCTTGCCTAAGTGACATAGTTCTATGTAGTTAAGAGATCAGTGACCAAACTGAGAACTGATGTATCACCATTGTCAATACCATAGTTTTTAAACTCAACCCGGTCCAATGCCCGGGTTCCGGGTTTTGATCGGGTCACCGGGTCGCCCAGGTCAATTATGTTTTTTTAAAATCAAAACGACGTCTTTTTAGTAAAAAAAACAAAAGTCAATGGTTTGCAACCGAGTTTTTGACCGGGTCACCCCGGGTTTTGCCTTTTCTATTTTTTTAAAACCTAGCCCAGTTCCAGTCTCAGGTCGGTCGGGTTCTGAGTCAACCCGCCGGGCCGAGCCGGGTTTCAAAACTATGGTCAAGACGATATAGGCCATTTTGATTTGATAAGTTGGGAAAATATGAGGTTGGTTTCATAGCAATAATTGGTGTTTGTTGATATTTTCGGTTTCTTTCTTCGTGGTTAGCTAAGCAACCATAAGCTCTGATACCAAGAAAGAAATGTTAAAGGTTGCAAAAGGAAAAGGGGAAAGGAATAGTCATAAACAAGAGAGTTCATGCCATTAAGTTTTTTTTTCTAATATCATCCTCATTCCAGCTGTTTGATTAAATTATAAAAAGAAAAAAAAAGATCCTATATATACATCAGAACTATTAACTAATTATATCCTACACGAAAAGAATGTTACATGTTACACTCAACTAGCTATATGACAGGCTGGAAAGCTAAAAGAAAGGACAAAGAATTCCTACGACAAAGAACTCCTAACCAATTCCAGTTAAAAAAAAATAGAAATATAATAAAAAAAAATAAAACGGTAAAACAATTATCTTTTCTTTAGCAACAACTTTCTATCTTCCACATTCTTTAAGAGTATTTGTATTGATATTTAAAGCATGTACTCAAAGGATTAGATGTTGTTATAATTAATAATGTCTGCTTTCTACTCATTCTTTTAGTTTCAACATATTTAATGGAATTTATTTTCTTAAATTTATTTGATTTATGTAGTTATTTTTTAAAATCATATATTCTTAATTTGCATTAAAATGAAGTGAACAATCCCTCTTGAATTTAAATATTTTTTTTTTTGTAAGACGGTGAGATTTAACGAATGGAATGTTTGATGAGTTTTTGTGTTTTATTTTTATTTTTTTAGAAAAAGTAAAGAAAGACTTTGACTTGCAATTTCTGATTCAAATAAGATATTTTTCTAGAGAGAAAATACAGATATTAATACTAATTCATTTAAATAAATGAATTTTTATTTTAATCAAGAATAGTAAACATATAATATCATCGTTTTCTAGTTTCTCTCATCTTAGATGCTAAAGAGATTTAACATTAAATATCTAAGAATCGTATAAATAATTCTGTGAAGCAATATTAGAAAAAATGGACAAAAACACTAACATAATTTGGGAGTTAAATAAAACTGTTGAGAATCAAAAGGAGAAGAAGAGAGTGTTTTGTTCGTAAACAAAATCTACAATCATTAAACACATACAGTGGTCGAGTTAAGGTGTAAATATCAAACTTATTGATCACTTCAAACAAGCTAAGTAAGTGTAACTAAGACGAATTGAATATACATGTAGTGATTATGAGGTTAACATTAAGGTGAACTCATTGCAGGACAAACAATATCTGACGAGCTGAGGACGAGGAGGCAGAATTATGGCTGGGGCCATTTGCTGCTTTCGGTAAAACAAAACTTGCCAGAAAAGCATCAATTCCGTTGTAATTAGTACTTTACTGCTGATGGACAGACCACCACAAGATAGTGGGGGATTTGGATTGTTTGTTTGTTTCTGTATTTTAAAAGTTTTTTTTTTGTTAATAGTTTTGAAATTTGTTTATTTAAAATTATTATTTTTAGATTATTTTAATATATTGATATTAGAAATAAATTTAAAAAAATAAAAAATATATTATTTTAATATATTTATAGTAAGAAGCACTTTAACAACAAAAAAATATCAGTGATTCAAGATCAAATGGGGTCAAGTCAGAAGACACGTGCTAACACACTGGCTGTACTACACCAAGATAAAGCCAGAAGACACGTGCTAACATACTGGCTGTAGTACACCAAGATAAAGCCACGTGGAGAGCAGCGGGTGATCCTAATTCCGTATAAGCTAACTGCTGCCATTAGTGGGTGGTAAATGGTTAGATGACAAAAGCTGCTGTCGTCATGCACAGCTGGCAAGTTCTGGGCCTGATTTTTTCTCGGTGGCTCTTTTTCTACCCGCGGTGGATTTTTGTTACTTGATGATTTTACATGTAGGTTTTTTTTTGGTGGTGTTTTGGTAAAAACGATGAGCAATGTGCCTCGCCAAACAACTTCTCGTTCACATACATACATTAGCATCCAAGAAAATTGTTCATCGCCGACAATCAATTCTTTTTTAATTATTTTTCAGAACTACTTTCAAGATTTTGTCCATTGGAAGACAGGCCTCTCATGAAGAGAATGATAAAGATGAGATGTCAGGGAATGTAAGGATTCATGGGCTTGATTTTATTTCAATGACGGACCAAGAAAATCATTAATGAACTACAAAAAAACCACTCAACCGATCCTAAAAAAGAGTAGGTTAAGATGATCAGGCTTGTAAAATGTCATCCAGCTCGACAACCAAGTCAATGACTTGTGATGAGAAAACTAGAAAAAAGAAAAATACAAAAGAGGAGTCAAAGGCCCTTTCCTTGAGCGTTTTGGCATTTCATCTTCACTTCTTATTCTTCTTCCCCGGAACGGGAGGATGGATTCCTTCCTTTCTCCTCCTTTCATGGCTATCCCGGTGAAGCTTTTGTGATTCTAGGAGTGCTGTTATCATCAGTCTTCACATACTGAACATTATACATAAATGGCACCTGGATTTTATTTATTCTCACAATCAGGTGTCAACAAGCTTGGATTGCATCTCGTTTTTTTACTTGGCACTAGGATTGCAGGCACGCACGATAAAACATTTTATACTGCCCAGTATATGTACAACCTTCTGCCTTGACTTCGTTTCATCAAATACACAAATATTTCCATTAAATTCTCGAGTGAACAATTTTTTTTCTGCATGAAAAAAGTTCCCGACTTCAACTCACTGTAGCTCCATTAGCAGGTCCCTACCATGCCTTCTAAACTTTTCTGGTCATATATGTTAAGCACAAGAACACCATCCCTTGGATATGGCAGCTGCCGTCCAGTTATGGAAACATTCCCTCAAGAAACTCATCAAAGTTGTCATCATCGTCTGTTTTTTTATTGCCTCCAGAAATTGCAGGCTTTTTACCTGCCAAAGGAAAAGAAGGTACAAGGTGTTGAGTTCACCATTTATGGCCACACATATTGCCATGAAGCAAAACAATTTTTTCCAGGAAGAGTACAGAAATTATTATGCTTCAGTTAGACATCATTCTAAAATCCCTTTAGCAATCAGGTAGAGAACCAAAGCTTATTTTGCCACTAATGTTTTCAAGGCAATTGCCCTTCGTCTTGTATTAGCACAGCTGACTAAACAGCACTCCAGTAATCCTCCCTTTAATTCAAAAGTTGTTCAACTTGAGATGGATTAAGGTCAAATGCAACGTTTGTTTGTTTAAACCGACCCTCCAGCTATGGAGCCAATTCTATAGAACAAAAGCTCCAATTCACACTTTGAGAAAAGAAAAGCATAATGGCACCTTTGAAAGGACACACAAACAGCGAGTGAAAATACCCACAAGTGAGTGTCATCACATAGGAAACTGTAAATGAAAAATAAATATTTTATCATTATTTGTAGCCACAAACCTCTTCTCTTCTCCTCGCTCCCTTTATTGTCCAAATCATCAACAACCTCAAGTAGTTCCCTGAAAGGTGGACCGTGAGCTTTCTATACAGCAAGTCAGGGACAATAAAAATTTACCAGGACATAGGTTCACAAGTGGACAAGAATCTGCAAAGTGCTCATACCGTTTTCTTATACGATCTCCTTTCTCCCTTTTCTCTATTTGTTCCTTCTCTTTTCTTCTTTTGTAATGAAGTTTCTCAGCACATCTATTTGGAAACAGTTAACATTTTAGAAAGGAATTAGTAAAAGAACTGGAATGAAGTTAAAGAATATGAAAATACATTAAGGAGATATATTTCATGGGAACAAAAGCAAAGATACCTAAGGCAAAATAAAATACCAGATGATGACATTCTCATGTGAATTTTGAATTTAATTAACTAAACTCCTCAGCAAAAGTTCTATATTTAGATGGTACTGATACCTAACTAATCTGTTCTGACATTATAGTAGGGCATCACATTGAATCCAGCTCAAAAAAAAAAAAAAAAAAGAGGATTATGCAAAGGCACCATATATCAATAAGGCGGAACTGATAACTGACAAAACCATACAAAGATGATAAGACCTATAAGTCAAAAATAAGTGAAATAGTTTCTGACTACAGCATTATTCAGATCCCAAATCTGCAGCAATGCTGCCAAGGGACACCACGTTTCACATAACTATGTAGTTGGATTATGGGGACAGTTAAAGCTACATAGAAACAGAGTCTACTATTACAAAAGCAAAAGTAAATGGGCGTGCCAACCTTTATAGATAACCAACCCACCTGTCACAAAGTATCAATTTCACCAGGGCTTGCTTGTTTTCACCAGCTTCAAAATAAGAAAAGTTCACCTGCAGGCATCGGAATGCAAAGATCATATAGAGAAATGAAACTGTAGCCAAATTCAGAGAGCAAGATGTAATGATGCTCAAACTATACACAAGCATACAAACTATAATGCTATTAAATTTATTGCTGGAAGTATAAACACTTACCTCATAGCTTGCCAAGCCATCTTTCACATCACAATGCTTGTTACCACAAATGAACTGCCCTGACAGAAAGGGGAATAAATCAATTTCCAATCCCCAAACAACAAGACATTCTTTCAATGCCATTCCATCATGAACAATATTACAGCACAGTAGTACCCAAACAAGCAGGAAGAGAACCAGAAGTTTTAACAAGCTTTTTGTGGAAAAAATCAGCATCACAAAAATTTCCAGAGCCCCAACTTTCTCTAGCATCCTTTAAACTCATAAAATTGAAGGGAAAATTTGACAGTATTTAATAAAAAGTCTATTTTCAGAAATCTTGGGCATAGACGCAAACATTAAAAAAAATATAAGTTTAGATTTAGATTACTAATGTGTTAGAGCCTGAGAGTTAAAAAAGATCTAATGGTAGCATTCACATATTATACCCAATACCCGACTGATAATTAATATTTTGCTTGGATGAGTAAAATGTTGTGGCACTACCCATACTTCAACACCTGAATGAGCTTCTAGTTGTGCAAAACAGGTAATAAAGATGTGATGCTGACAGTTATGCATCAGGCATGTTTATCACAGCATTTCAGTTAACACTATAAATAAAAGTGTTTCCATGGATAAAAACAAAAGAAGACGGATTGCTTCCTGAAATGGCATCTAATCCTTGAATAAAATCACTAATGCGTGTGATTGAGACTGTAACTAAAATAACCAGCTAAGAAAAAATATTACCTTTTCCAGATATGACTTCCTTCTCTGTCCTCCATCTCAAACCAATCTATAAGGAAGAATTCAAAAATAGAGAAATATTATATCAAATAGAATGCAACTCACCATTGAGTGTTTAGAAGATTTTGTATTAAGTCTTGGCGTGCAATATAGCAGTTTGACACATCCTTTCTGTTTTTCCTTTTAGAAGCACATATCCTCTTTTTTTTTAAAAAAAAATCACTAATTCTGCAACATCGAACTTGTGCATACCAAATCCAATAAAGTAGTCAGTTTCCACAGAACCCTGATAGTCCCAAAACATTTGGCAATGCTGCTTCAATTCACCACACAAAGTCATAAATATGCTTTTTATTCAAGTTTCTCTATGTGATAAAAGGACTTAGAGAGGCAAACAGCCAGAAAAACAGAAATCTTGCCCTACTTCCCAGCAAGAAGAAAGAAAGGGTAATGCATTTCAAGATACCGTCCTCTAACAAAGATGAAATAAATGCCAAGTTTAGACCATATGGGATGAGGGAAAAAAAAAGCCAGAAGAAAATATTGTGCAATGTCAGAAAAGGAAAATCCAATCTACAACTCATATTTTGCAGCCAGTTTACTTCATTCTTTTGATGTAACAATGAAATATATTCTCAAGCACATCAGAGTGACAGTTCGTTCATTACAGCTCAGATGTGATGACTTTGTGTAATGGAAACCCCATACCTTGCCAACCTTGTAGTGTGACATATCAGCAATGCAATATCTTCAAAGAGTCTAAGGAAGTGCACAGCATATTAAAGAGGATTTTAGATGTAGTAGTAACAAATATAGTTTAGAACATATGATAGTTCTTAACCATAATATAGTTCAGAACATCGAACATCCGTTCGCAAAGGATACTCTTTAAAAAGCTTATCATAGTAACGCTTCACAAGCCTTTGCTCCCAGGATGCATCCATATCATCTTCCTCCGAACGTATGAACCTTGACAATATAAAGGGGAAGTGATAGATGACATAATTGCAAAGTCTAAATTAGAAAGGAAGAAAAAAGACACGTTAACCATGTAGGTGTGGATGGATTTTCCACCATCAAAAGTGTCACAGAATAGGATTCAAGATCGAAAATGATTCAGTGTGAATTGAGCATGAAAAGAAATGAATGATAATACAACGAACAGTGAATTAAACTTTAACATATGTGGTTGGATGGAAACATACCATCCCCATACTTAACTGGACATTAAATAATACCCTCTTGCTGCCTCGAAAATCAATGTTTTTATTCCTCGCCCTTTCTTGTTCTAGCACTAAATTGAGCCATATGACTCCTTATGTAAATCACGTAATTGCACTAGAAATAAAAAGATATGCCAACAAGCTTGTGCCAACTGCCAAATAGTTCCTAATTGGCACCCACCTCCTTAAATACATCTTTCTAACCTGATTAATTATCAGTTTGATATCATTGTTAACGAAAGTTATTTAGGGCATCCATGCTGGACAAAAAATCACAAAAATACTCAGCACATCTAAGTCTACCTGGGCAGCTAAACTTATACATCAAAAAAATAAATAAAAAAATGATCAACATCACCAACAATCTCATGGATGCTTATAACAAGGCAACACAAGAAGATTAAAAAAAATCCAGAGTGAATCAACTTACCGGTATCCTTCTCTTAGGGTGTCTCTGTCTGTTCTAATCGGAAGCTTCTCATTGGTAGATTTTCCTTTCCCATAATAACTAACTGCACAAAAACACGAATGCCAAAATACATCCCGAAATTGCCCAGATAAAACAGTTATAATCTTGATATATATTTTTCCAAACCAAAACTTAGCCTATACAAACACAAACACGAAGAAAAAACAGCCATGAGAAATAATTTGCAAGCCATGTAAAGAAAAGAAAGGAAAAGAAATATAAGGATGATTGTAGCCTCGTTCCTTTCTTAGAGGAGGAGATTGTTCACCATCCCATTTCGCTTTTGGACATTGAGTAAAGGAATATTCTACAAACACATTGCTTCGTATTTGCATAAATCCCTTCCATGTCCTCATTTCAGCCTTTCTTTTAAAGATAAAAAACAATATCATTTCCTTCAAAAAAAAATTTTATAACAACGAAATATTTATTAATCCATTTAAACAGAAAAATCTATACAGCAAAATCACTAAATTCGATTAAACAAATAAATTAGAATCGGTGATTGTACCGTAATCGTTCAAAAATTTCTTGTGGCGATCGTAAGCGTTGAGGCCTCGAATATGAGATTGATATTGCCTTAAACCATAAAAAAAAAAAAAATGATAAGTCCATTGAAGGATATTTATGTACACTCATTTTTAAATTTTTCAAGAGAAAGAGTAAGTGAAGAGAATTACTGTTTTCTCTCTTCTCTGTCGAAGACTGCAGATTTTAGAGAGCCAAAAGAGGCCATGTATCACCTTCCGGAATACAAAACCCTAGAAAATAAATCTGTAATAAAATTTTGCTGCTGTGTAGAGTGTTAAATCAGATTATGCCTGTCCAGTGCTCGCTCAACTTACATCACAAGGCTTCGCATTTCTTAAGACTTTACATGCTTGTGGATTTGGGCCGGGCCGGGCCGTAGTAATTTTTCTGAAGGGTTCGTTTGGGTCGGGTTGGGCACGTTGATAATTAAGGGCTTTGGATATTATTGAAGTTTTTGCTCTTTTGATGAAATCCTTTGTCTTAATTCTTTAAAAAACAAAAATCATTTGTTTTTATTTTTTAGTGAATTTCCCGTAGATCTAGCGATTGGTACTTCTTGATACCTCACGATGTTTATTCTTTGACCACGTTACGTCAAATTGAATTTAGTATTTAAATTTTATTTTTTTATCCGAGTGTTTCGAACTATTTTTTATTTAAAAATATAATTTTTTATTAATTTTAATCTT
>Ga0325404_1005272_pt1 | contig 13618 bp, 4 predicted proteins | sample PopdelMetagenome_18_FD_205664 | JGI IMG/M metagenome (GOLD analysis project Ga0325404, IMG submission 205664) | Populus deltoides microbial communities from Bellville, Georgia, United States - Xylem-Control-R1 | ecosystem: Host-associated > Plants > Phyllosphere > Stem > Wood/Secondary xylem... | reverse complement strand
GAAGGTTGTAATTTATTTTGCATATATAAGAAAAGGTTACGGTTTTGATACAATAATGCTCTATCAAAGCTATAATCCAGCTACCTTGCAGTCTCAAGTGGTTCAAAATAATAAATTTAGGAAAAAATATTTGGCATACTCTTAATATCTTAAGAACAACATCCCTAATACATGTATAAATTTCTTAGTCAAATCATTGGAAACTAAATCATATGCTAATACATGCTAATATATGTTTCTTAATAGCCTATTTCGAACTAAATTAACAAAAACACCAAAATGTGTAGGGAAATCACTATGCACACTCACATAATACTATTTACTCTAATAGTGAAATTATGTTTTTACTCTTGATTGAGAAAATTAGATGCCTTGAGTTTGGGGATATTATGTCTTTTTTAATGGCTCATTAGGCATTAAGGAATTCTACACGCTTATATGCATTATTTTAATTTTTTTAGATTAGTAAAGTGATTGATTTATCTCTAAGTAAAAAAAAAAAAAACAAAGAATTGTTGACAAAGGGTATTTATATCTTTTTATTTTTTTAAATAGTAAAAAATGATTTTTGCCCTTGGCATCAGAAAAACATAAGACATACGTTTAGGGGTATGGTTTTTTTTTTTTTAATTCTAGATTAATAAAGGACATTTTGGTCCTTTTGAATTGAATAATTAATTTTTAAATTTAAAAAGCTGCTAACACGTGATTTTCATATGCCAGCACGTAAAAGGTGTCTAAGCCATTTGAACAACATGTGCAGCGCATCCTGATAGACAAACTTGCCCTTCCACCAAGTCGTTGGAAGCACTACCATGTTCTCTTTCTTATGGAGCGATGGATGGCTATAAAAGATAGGCAGTTTATTGTTGGTGATCTTTTTTTTTTTCATTTTTTTTCTCTCCTCCTTTCAAAAGTACATGTTGGTCCTCTTTGATTTTAGTTTTTCAGTTTCAATCCTTATTGTTTGATTTTTAATTTTTTTTCTAAACCCTTTTATAAAAGTTTTATTTATTTTCAATTTATTCATTTAATTACAATTTACATATAATATTTTTATAGTTAAATATTATGATATTATTTAATTAGATTATAAAACAAAACATGAAATTGCAATAAATTGATCAAATCAAATTAAAAGAAGTGATCAAAATAATATGTAAAAAAAAAATTCTTGTCTAATGAAAAAATGACGAAGCTTAATTCCATGACAACCTAACATGGAAGGACTAAAATGGAGAAATTAAAGAAAAAAATTATATAAGCGAACCTGAGTTAGCATGTCAAACCTACAATCTAGATCACAAAGCAAGGATAATCCAATAAAAAAAATTATAAAACTCAATTCTTAACAAATCTAATAAAAAAAATGTGAAATTGTAAGAAATAAATTAAAAAAAAAAGAAAAAAAAATCTTGCAAACCCTAGTAAGCCCACCAAACCCCGCAACCCAAAATAAGAATGCAATAACCTAACAGAAAAAAAATGAAGCGTAATTCTAAAACCAACCCAATGTTAAAGGATGACACATAAAAGGATTAAATAATAAAAAGGCGACCTCAAAAAAGACTTGAATCAATCCAAGGTAAATTATCAAACATGCAATCCAAACTATAAGATTGTAATAACCCAATGGAAATAAAATCAAAGAAAATAGCAAAGCCTAGTATTTTTTTAAAAAAATCTAATGTTAAATGATGAAATTAAAAAAAAAATTAACCCTAAATAAAAGGACTGGGGTATCAACCTAGATTAACTTTACAACCTGTGATTTGAGTTAGAGATCGGGATCACCCCATCAAGGAAAACAATGAAGTTGAATTCCCAACCACCCCAATAGTAAATCATGAAATTAAAAAAATTTTAAATTTTAAAAAAGAGCAAAAAAATATCAATTGAAAAATAAGGACCAGATTTTTAAAAAACATTAAGAGCACAAATCACAATTTTTTATTGAAGAACTCATAATTTTTTATTGAATGATAAAATTAAAAAATAATTCAATTTTACAAAAGATCTAAAATAAAAAAAATAAGAGCACAAATCACAATTTTTTATTGAAGGACTCACAATTTTTTATTGAATGATAAAATTAAAAATATAATTCAATTTTACAAAAAGACCTAAAATTTTAAAAAAATAACAATGAAAAAAATGACGATAATTTTTTTCAAATAACAATCAAAAGAATGACGATAAAGTTTTTTTAAAAAAAATGAGAAGACAATTTAAAATGTTGGAATGAGGGGTGAAATTGGAACAAAAATCTTAAAGAAGAACCTAACAAAAAAATTAGTAATCAAAAGAGTAAGGGTCAAATTTAAAATCATATTAAAATGAGAGAACAACTTTGAATTATTGATAGTTCAACACAAATTTTGAGAAGAGGAGAGAGAAAAGAAAACAAATAAAGAAAGGGTCACCAACTGCATATAGTCATGTTTCTGGTGACATGTGTCACCTCACACAGAAGAGGTTGTTGCAATGCTATGAACGCCACTTCATAATGCAGCGTTTCACCACTAAAGGAAGCCCTACTTGTTGTCAGAGTGTTGTGACTTTTTTCACTTGTTAGATCGTGTATTACACACCCCATCCATTCTTCACCTGCCCATTAACTTTATTTCCTTTTATTTTTTTTTAGTGTAAAATTTAGTCTCTCAAGCCCTGATTGATTTAATAAATAGAATTCATTTTTATTTTGACAAATGAAGCATCAACCGAGCACAAAAACGTTTTAGCGATATTACGAGATTTCTATATATAGACAACCAAAATAAGTTTTGATCTTGCATTGTCTTTGTAGAGTGAAGCTCTAAAAACTATGGAATACGTACTAAATAGGGTTCTAACCAAGGCGGTTCTAAGCTATGAGTGGAAATAAATCCATATTATGATATAATGTCATGAAGGATGATTTAGTTTCAATGGCTAAAAATCAAGTTTAGGATTTTGTTGAAATGCTTAAATGATAAAATGTCATTGCCTTTTAAGTGAGTTCTTAAAAATCAAAAGAGACTTTTTAAGCAATATTAAAAGATATAAGGTAAGACTTGTAACCAAATGATTCACTCAACAAAAAGGAATTGATTATCAGAATACCTTCTCTCCTACTTCAAAAAGTATTCATTTCGGATAATCATGATATTGGTAGTTTATTTTAATATGAAGCTGCATCAAATGGATGTGAAAAATGACATTCTTCAATGGAGACCTAAAGGAAAAGGTTTACATGAAACAACTAAGAGGTTTTATTTTAGAGGGGATGATTGTTTGGTTTTTAGGCTATATATAGGCAAAAACAAGCCTCTCGTCAATGGTATTTAAAATTTCATAACATTATTTATCCATTTGGTTCTATGAGTAATATCATGGGTCAATAATGTATATACCATAAGGTCAGTGGGAACACAATAATTTTCTTAGTCCTATATGTAGATGAAATTCTACTAGCTTCAAGTGATTTGGGTTTATTTTATGAGGTTAAGTTATTTCTCTTGATGCAATTTGATATAAAAGATATGGGTAAAGTTTTTTATGTTATAAACATTAAGACTGTGAGAGACAACTCCCGATGAATGTTAAGATTGTCTCAAGAAGCCTATATCAATAAAGTTTTAGAGAGATTTAGCATGAAGGATTGTTCATCTAGTTTTGCATTATTGTCAAAGGTGATAAGTTTAGTTTGGAACAAAGCCTAAGAAATGATTTAAAGAGGAAACAAATTAAGAACATTTCATATTCTTCCACAATTGGAAGTATAATGGTGCTCGGGTTTGTACAAGACCTGACATTACATATACAATTGGAATATTGGGTAGATATCAAAGCAACCTAAGTTTAGGCCATTAGAAAGTTGCAAAGAAAGTCATGGGATACCTTGAAGGGACTAAAGACTACAAGCTTTATATAAACGATCTGATCATCTAAAAGTGATTGGATATTTATATTCTAACTTTGTTAGCTACCTTGACTCGCTAAAGTCGATATCAAGATATGTCTTCTTATTAGTAGAGGGGATATTTCTTGGAGAAGTGTAAATATTTGGTTTCTACTTCTACCACTAAAGAAAAGTTTGTATTATGGTTTGAAGCGACATCACAGTCTATATGGTTAAGGAGTTTTATTTCAGGGCTTGAAGTTGTTGACACAATTTCCAAGCCATTAAGGATTTATTGCGATAATCTCATTAATACATCAAGAATAATAAGAGCGGAAGTCGTAGTAAGCATGTACATTAAGTATCTAGCTATTCGAGAGCTTGTTAAAGCTAACAAAGTGATTGTTGAATACATTAGCACTAAATTGATGATTATTGACCTGTTGATAAAAAGTTTACCTTTACCATTTGTCGCTTCCAAGTGACATGTTGAGCATACAGAACTCATTTCTATCATGTAGTTTTTTATATGATTAAGATATCATTTATATTTGTATCACATTTTGTCTATTTGAAAGACTCCAGTAATTTTATATTTTTCTTCTTTTATTTAGTTGTATATAAATTATTTAGTTGTATATAAAAAGTTTAGAGAATGACAACACATGTTTGAATCTGTTTGAAACTTATTTGTGACCTTAAATGAACATTTAGAAGTTCATTTGTAAAGATATGTATAACACATGGTTCTCATTCAAAAGAGGAAGTACATTATAAAGGAGAAAATACATTATAATATGTGAAAGGTAAACACGTAATACTTGCTCTAAAAGACATATCGCAACTATTCATGAATTAAAACCAGTGTTATTAAACCCGGACCGGCCCGACGGGTTGACCCGGGACCCGATCAACCCGGTGGTAGAATCGGTCCAGGTTAGGCAAAAGACTGGCAAAAGAAAAAAACCGGTAAAACCCGGTCAACCCATGACCCGGGCGACCCGGGCAAGACCCAGCATATATATCGAGTAACTTTACTATTAGCAAAAGAAAAGAACCATTTTTCTACCCTAATTTTTTTCTTTGAAGCTTGAAAAACCAAGAGATCTGGTGTATGTAATTCAGTAAATGAAGCCATTGCTTTCCTAAAATTTTCAAGCCAAGGTAAGAATCATGTATTCTTTTAATTTTAAATGTTGTCTTCATGTCATTTAAATCTTTTGAGTTTACAAAGAGGTTGGTTTCTTCATGGAACAATTGGTTTCTTCATGAAGCAGCTTTTGAGTTTGTGAAAATAATGGTAAACACCCCGCAATCATACTAGCAACCAAGATTGAAAAGATGACAATTAGCTTGCCTCATCTGCAATTAGCTTGCCTCATCTGCAATTAGCTTGGCTCTTAACATATTTTTATAATTTAGCTTGCAGATCGATTAGAATTCCTACACTATTTAACTGCATTAATATAATTAATTAGTTTTTAGCAACTTGTGATTTTAAAGAATTGTTATTCACAAATACGTGTAGTACAAAGCTTGTTGTTCTTCCTCTGAAATAATAATAATAATAATAATAATAATAGTGTAAGCAATTTCTTGGCTTGAATATGGATTACTTCTAGTTTTTGCGTTTCTAATTTTCTTTCTTCTTTCTTTTTTTCCTCCAAGCTGCAAAGTTTTGATGATTTATGGCAAGTTTTTTAGTTTCCAGAAGTTTTGAGTTTTTGCCAAAAAAAATTGCCTCTGTCTATATTGATGAATACATGGCTCTATGCCTTGTTTTGATGATTAGTAGTTTTGGTTTGTGTTTGGTCTAGACATATGCAGAGATTTGAAGGTTTGAACAACCTGCAAAAATTGATAGGACACTTTCCTTTATGGTGCTTGGAGACTGGGGCAGAAAAGATGCTTTCAAAGTTGCTCTTCAAGTTCTACTAACTTCCTTGCTTTTCTTTAATTTATACCATGTTTTTGTATGTTTGTGCGCGTGTAGAAGGAGAGTTGAAGAAAAGGATGCAACATGTAACTGGCATTTTCATCTTTTGAAAAGCTTTCCTTTAATTAATTCCTGCCTATGATTTGCGTGGATACAGATGAGAATGATTGAAAAGAAGCTGGACATAGATTTTGCATTAATTCCTTCAATTTTCTAGGTTGACCCGAGTCAACCCGTGTAACCCGGGACCCGGCTATTTGACCGGGTCAACCCCCGGGTCAGGTCTTATAACTATGATTAAAACTCCCTTGTTTTGGGTATAAGAATATTGCATAAAAAGAAAAAATTTGAGGATGTATCAATATTAAATTGATGCATGTTAATTATTGAATGGGACAAATAGGAGAATGTTAATTATGTTTTAATTTTTTAAATTAAAGTGCTATTTTATGGCCCATTGTCTATTTAAATCATAAATTTCAGACTCGGCCAAATCATAAATTTCAGATTCTGCCCGATTCAAGGCCTGGGTTCTAGATTTTAACCTGGGCGACCAGGTTAATTTTTTTTAAATCAAAACGATGTCATTTTAGAAAAAAAAAAAACAAAAGTTAACGGGTTGCAACCGGGTTTTTCCTTACCCTATTTTTTCTTCAACCCGGCCCGGTTCCAGTCCTGGGTCCCCGGTCGACCCGCCGGGCCTGGCCGGGTTTCAAAACTATGATCTAAATAATGATTTTTTCACATTAAATAATTTCTTTCTTAAAGGTTGTGTATGAAAGGTATTTTGGTACATGTTAAACGTTCATACAATTATATGATAACTTTTATTTTAATGGGAAAAAAAATCAGAATACAAAGAGCTGTGAAATGGAATATGTAATTGGAGGAGAAAAGAAACTAACTCGCAAATTATCCAACAGAAATCTTCGAACAATGACCAACCAGCAAGCTGAATATGCTTCCCAATCATAACCCACTTTCGATTCATTTTAATCTATGAATAGTGCTTTTTTTTAATTAATTTTTAAGCTTTTTATCTAAAATTTGTTATATGCACATAATCATTAAAAAAAATTATTTTAAAAAAATATGAATATCAGTTTTATATATAATTATTCTCATTGCTTCATAAAAAAAATCTAATCTTATTTGAAAAGTATGGTATAGTCAAATAACTTTTAAAATATAATTATAATTATTTTATTTAAAAATAATTTTATTTTAGAATATTAAAAAAGAAAGAAAATTAAATTAAAAGGGAAAAAATTTAGGGGAGGGCCAAAAGATTCAAGCCTAGTTTGTGTCTAGATTTGAAAGGATGGGTCAAATGCATCTTGGCTCTGGACGGAGCGTATAAATTGTTTTTCTTAAAAAAAAAAATAATAATAGACGACATGTCATTTATAACAAGAATTTTCAGGCATCTCTAATAATTAAAAATTATGTCAAAGTTATTTGAGTTGTGAAACTTAATTTTACAATTGGTTTGGGAGTATGGTTGAGGTTGTTTTTAAAAGTATTTTTTATTCAGAAAAATATTAAAATAATATATTTTTTATTTTTAAAAAATTATTTTTATATTAACGCATCAAAATGATCTAAAAAACCAAAAAAAAAATATTAATTTGAAGGAAAAAAATATAAAAAATTTAATTTTTTTCAAAAACACTTTTAAAAAGCAAATTCATCTAAAAGCATTGAAAACACGTACTAGAAATCTTCGTAACCTTATTTATAACCCAAAAACACACTCTCATGAGTATAAAAACTCAAAATCAAAATATTTTTTTTTAATTTCAATCTACTTTTTCCAACATATTTTAAATCTTAAACCACCTCAATTAAATAATTTTAAAAAAATAAACTCATTAATAAACGATCTAATCATCTAGAAGTGATTGGATATTTATATTCTAACTTTGTTAGCTACCTTAACTCGCTAAAGTCGATATCAAGATATGTCTTCTTATAGTTGGGGGGGTATTTCTTGGAGAAGTGTAAATATTTGGTTTCTACTTCTACCACTAAAGAAAATTTTGTATTATGGTTTGAAGCGACATCACAGTCTATATGGTTAAGAAGTTTTATTTCAGGGCTTGAAGTTGTTGACACAATTTCCAAGCCATTAAGGATTTATTGCGATAATCTCATTGTATTCATCAAGAATAATAAGAGCGGAAGTCGTAGTAAGCTTGTACATTAAGTATCTATCTATTCAAGAGCTTGTTAAAGCAAACACAGTGATTGTTGAATACATCAACACTAAATTGATGATTGTTGACCCATTGATAAAAAGTTTACCATTACCATTTGTCGCTTCTAAAGGACATGTTGAGCATACGGAACTCATTTCTATCATATAGTTTTTTATATGATTAAGATATCCTTTATATTTGTATCACATTTTGTCTATTTGAAAGACTCCAGTAATTTTATATTTTTCTTCTTTTATTTAGTTGTATATAAATTATTTAATTGTATATAAAAAGTTTAGAGAATGACAACACATGTTTGAATCTGTTTGAAACTTATTTGTGACCTTAAATGAACATTTAGAAGTTCATTTGTAAAGATATGTATAACACATGGTTCTCATTCAAAGGAGAAAGTACATTAATGTGGAAGGTAAACACGTAATACTTGCTCTAAAAGACATATTGCAACTATTCATGAATTAAAACCGTGTTATTAAACCCGGACCGGCCCGGCAGGTTGACCCGGGACCCGATCAATCCAGTGGTAGAACCGGTCCAGGTTAGGCAAAAGACTGGCAAAAGAAAAAAACCGGTGAAACCCGGTTGACCCGGCGGGTCGACCCATGACCCGGGCGACCCTGTCGAACCCGGGCAAGACCCGGCATATATATAGAGTAACTTTACTATTAGCAAAAGAAAAAAACCATTTTTCTGCCCTAATTTTTTTCTTTGAAGCTTGAAAAACCAAGAGATCTAGTGTATGTAATTCAGTAAATGAAGTCATTGCTTTCTTAAAATTTTCAAGCCAAGGTAAGAATCATGTATTCTTTTAATTTTAAATGTTGTCTTCATGTCATTTAAATCTTTTGAGTTTGCAAAGAGGTTGGTTTCTTCATGGAACAATTGGTTTCTTCATGAAGCAGCTTTTGAGTTTGTGAAAATAATGGTAAACACACCCCCCAAACATACTAGCAACCAAGATTGAAAAGATGACAATTAGCTTACCTTATCTGTAATTAGCTTGGCTCTTAACATATTTTTCTAATTTAGCTTACAGATCGCTTAGAATCCTACACTATTTAACTGCATTAATATAATTAATTAGTTTTTAGCAACTTGTGATTTTAAAGAATTGTTATTCACAAATACTTGTAGTACAAAGCTTGTTGTTCTTCCTCTGAAATAATAATAATAATAATCGTGTAAGTAATTTCTTGGCTTGAATATGGATTACTTCTAGTTTTTGCTTTTCTAATTTTCTTTCTTCTTTCTTTTTTTCCTCCAAGCTGCAAAGTTTTGATGATATATGGCAAGTTTTTTGGTTTCCAGAAGTTTTGAGTTTTTGCCAAAAAAATTGCCTCTGTCTATATTGATGAATACATGACTCTATGCATTGTTTTGATGATTAGTAGTTTTGGTTTGTGTTTGGTCTGGACATATACAGAGATTTGAAGGTTTGAACAACCTGTAAAAATTGATAGGACACTTTCCTTTATGGTGCTTGGAGACTGGGGCAGAAAAGATGCTTTCAAAGTTGCTCTTCAAGTTCTACTAACTTCCTTGCTTTTCTTTAATTTATACCATGTTTTTGTATGTTTGTGCGTGTGTAGAAGGGGAGTTGAAGAAAAGGATGCAACATGTAACTGACATTTTCATCTTTTGAAAAGTTTTCCTTTAATTAATTCCTGCCTATGATTTGCGTGGATACAGATGAGAAGGATTGAAGAGAAGGTGGACATGGATTTTGCATTAATTCCTTATATTTTCTGGGTTGACCAGGGTCAACCCGTGTAACCCGGGACCCGGCTATTTGACCAGGTCAACTCTCGGGTCAGGTCTTATAATTATGATTAAAACTCCCTTGTTTTTGGTATAAGAATATTGCATAAAAAGAAAAAATTTGAGGATGTATCAATATTAAATTGATACATGTTAAGTATTGAATGGGACAAATAGGAGAATGTTAATTATGTTTTAATTTTTTAAATTAAAGTGTTATTTTGTGGCCCATTGTCTATTTAAATCATAAATTTCAGACTCGGTCAAATCATAAATTTCAGATTCGGCTCGATTCAAGGTCTGGGTTCCAGATTTTAACCTGGTCGGCCGGGTCAATTTTTTTAAAAAAAAACAAAAGTCAGCGGGTTGCAACCGGGCTTTTCCTTACCCTATTCTTTCTTCAACCCGGCCCGGTTCCAGCCCCGGGTCCCGGGTCGACCCGCCGGGCCTGGCCGGGTTTCAAAACTATGATCTAAATAATGATTTTTTCACATTAAATAATTTTTTTCTTAAAGGTTGTGTATGAAAGGTATTTTGGTACATGTTAAACGTTCATACAATTATATGATAACTTTTATTTTAATGGGAAAAAAAATCAGAATACAAAGAGCTGTGAAATGGAATATGTAATTGGAGGAGAAAAGAAACTAACTCGCAAATTATCCAACAGAAATCTTCGAACAATGACCAACCAGCAAGCTGAATATGCTTCCCAATCATAACCCACTTTCGATTCATTTTAATCTATGAATAGTGCTTTTTTTTAATTAATTTTTAAGCTTTTTATCTAAAATTTGTTATATGCACATAATCATTAAAAAAAATTATTTTAAAAAAATATGAATATCAGTTTTATATATAATTATTCTCATTGCTTCATAAAAAAAATCTAATCTTATTTGAAAAGTATGGTATAGTCAAATAACTTTTAAAATATAATTATAATTATTTTATTTAAAAATAATTTTATTTTAGAATATTAAAAAAGAAAGAAAATTAAATTAAAAGGGAAAAAATTTAGGGGAGGGCCAAAAGATTCAAGCCTAGTTTGTGTCTAGATTTGAAAGGATGGGTCAAATGCATCTTGGTTTGCAGGTTCAGGTGTGTCTTGGCTCTGGACGGAGCGTATAAATTATTTTTTTTAAAAGGAAAAAAAAATAATAATAATAGGCGACATGTCATTCATAACAAGAATTTTCAGGCATCTCTAATAATTAAAAATTATGTCAAAGTTATTTGAGTTGTGAAACCTAATTTTACAATTGGTTTGGGAGTATGGTTGTGGTTGTTTTTTAAAGTATTTTTCACTCAGAAAAGTATCAAAATAATATATTTTTTATTTTAAAAAATTTATTTTTTATATCAGCGCATCAAAATGATCTAAAAAACTAAAAAAAATATTAATTTGAAGGAAAAAATATAAAAAATTTAATTTTTTTCAAAAATACTTTTAAAAAACAAATTCATCTAAAAGCATTGAAGACACGTACTAGAAATCTTCGTAACCTTACTTATAACCCAAAAACACACTCTCATGAGTATAAAAACTCAAAATCAAAATATTTTTTTTAAAATTTCAATCTACTTTTTCCAACATATTTTAAATCTTAAACCACCTCAATTAAATAATTTTAAAAAATAAACTCATTAATATCGAGATAGGCATTCTTTTGTGATTGAAATATAACCCATCAAAAGCTTTCCCTTCTCTTCCTCTTCAATGTTTCACTCTCCCCGCTCTGAATTATCAATAACAATTAAAATAATCAAAATGTAAACTATAGAAATATAACAGTGAAAATTAGCCTAAATGTACAGTAAAAAAACTCTTTTATAATATAAAATTTATAATTGTATTAAAAAATAAGATCTGGAAAATGAACATGCTAATATTAGATTTTTTTTTCAAAGAATTTTTTATTTTGAAATCCATTAAAATAATATTTTATTGTTTTTTAAAATTTATTTTTAAGATTAACACATCAAAATAATACAAAAAAATTATTTTCAAACAAAAAAATTATTTTTTTTCAAAAACATATTGTGAAATGCATTGAAATAATATTTTATTATTTTTTAAAATATATTTTTGATATTAATATATCAAAATAGTAAAAAAATAAAAAAATTATTTTAAAACAAAAAATAAAAAAAAAACATTTTTTTTCAATAACACCTTTGAAACATAAATACTGCTAGTACATGAATCGGCAAAAGCGGACCACTAATCACCGTGACCACGAGGCCCTTTAAGACAAAAGAACAACACTCGAATCTAGAAAGGAAATTACACCAACATTGAACATACATCAAGATGTGGTGGGCCTCTCTTTCCAACCAAGTTGCCAGATGTTTCAATCGTGACTTCCAAGAACTCACCAAGAAAACGACTCCTCCTGCTCAATCGCTCCACCACCAGCTACCTGCCATGCCCGTTCGTGAGAGATCTTTCATTTTCAGGAGGTTGCATTGTCACACATGCTTACAAGCCACGCACAAACCCATTTCAATAATGATGTTGATGTCCCTTTTTTTCCTCTTCTCCAGAATTATACACACCGCAATAATTTTGATGCTGTTTGGCCACACGCGGGCGATCACGACAAGACAAAACATTGTGTGTGAGTGTGTGAGTTGTTCAACGGGAACCAGCAGTACTACAGATAAGGATGCTCGTCGCAATCCAGCCAGCAAATGTTCATCTCTACCTCTCTCTCTCTCTCTCTCTCTCTCTCTCTCTCTCTATATATATATATATATAAAAAATTAAATTTCCCAGGAAATCAGGGAGCGAGACTGGAAAACAAAATAGCAGAAGGAAAGGAGCGACGCAAGAAAACATTGAATCAAGATTCTCTATCTAGAAGAACTTTATGGTGGAAAAGATGGGGGGGGAAAGAGAGTAGAGTAAAACGTGGCCTCTAATGGAAGATAAGATCGAATTCCATACATCCATGCTTTTCAAAAGCATTCTCCATAAAACCTGAACCGGACAGGTATAATTTTACATGAATTTCAGCACTCTGCAAACAGAAAACACAAGATAAATAAAAAAGGAGGGGGAGGGGGGATAAAATGAAAGAAATACGCTTCAAAACTTGCTATATGACATTTCAGAAACTAATTTTTGCTTCAGTAGCGGAAATAACACTGATAGGAGCAGGTTATAGCAGTGAACTTTATGTACAACATAAATGCCCAGTAAGTATGGTTGGCATAGTCACGTAAACAACTCTACAATTTCCAATCTCAGATAACTGTTCGCTGATCTAACTTTATTGCTGCTTGTAGCAATGCTAACCAGACAGTTCTTCGTGAACATCTATACAAGGAACGTGTAAAAGCAAGTATATACGAAGTAAAACAAAACCTATCTAAAGTTCTTCAGATAATCCCTCCCTTTGTCTTCGCATTCGAGCTGCCCATGACATGCTCCCACCAGCATCCTTGTTCGTGCTTCTTCTCTTCAACTCTGATAGCTGAGACTGCCAGCGATTCTTCCACTCAGTTCTCTCTTCCATTTCCTGATTGCAAAAAAAAACCCAATAAGCATAAAAAGATATCATACAACAACAGCCTAATGCCGAAACTAACCTGATTTTGGTGCTTTTTTTAACTCATCAGAACCCAGATAACAAAGGTAAAAGGCAAACGCAAAGATCTACTATGTCACCTAACGTGTGTACATCTTCATTATCTACCGAAAAACAAGGTGATTTAACCTCGTCAAAGATTCTAAAAGCGATGTTTTTATTCAATAAAACGATCAAATTGAAATACTTAGATACAAAAACAACAATTCTCACGAGGGAGAGAGGCCGAAAA
>Ga0325404_1005269_pt1 | contig 13621 bp, 4 predicted proteins | sample PopdelMetagenome_18_FD_205664 | JGI IMG/M metagenome (GOLD analysis project Ga0325404, IMG submission 205664) | Populus deltoides microbial communities from Bellville, Georgia, United States - Xylem-Control-R1 | ecosystem: Host-associated > Plants > Phyllosphere > Stem > Wood/Secondary xylem... | reverse complement strand
TGAAGTATTTTAATTTACTTTTAAATTATGTTTAAAAGCGATGACACAGCCTCCCTCCATGAACAATTATAAACACTTGTTTAAATATTGCATTGATACACAACTTAAAATGTTATTTAGATTTTTTTTTTAATTTAATAACAGTATTAAGTAATTGCTTGGAAAATTATCTCTAGTATCCTATAATTAGTTGGTCAAAATTAAACTTGTTTATTAAATTTAAAAAAATTATAGTTTTTTTTAAAAAAAATTAAAATTATAGTATAACCATCTAGTAGGGTAACCCAGTAGTATCAGCTTGAAACTAAAGGGTTTGCTTCTTTCGTGGTCTCAGGTTCGAGTCTTATAGTTGCTAATATGATGGTCATTGGAGGCTTACATAGTTGTTAACTTCAAGATCCGTAAGATTAGTCGAGGTGTGCGCAAACCAACTCGGACACTCATGTTAATAAAAAAAATTATAGTTTAATTTATTATACCTAACACTTTAAAACAATTATTTGATTATATATATTTATTATTTTTTTTCATTTAATATTAAAAAGTATCTAAACCTATTAAAATTAAAAAACTACCGGCCCACGTACTTCCACTAAACATCAAACATTGTCACTATCTTCCCTTATATTTGGCCTCTCACCGGCCACCACCTTCAATTGTAAACTCATAAAAGTCGCCATTGACTAATGAATTTACAAGTACTTTTATTCAAGAGATGGTAATGATAGACATCATAGCCATCTACTGTTTATCAAAAAAAATAATACAAAATTAAACTTAAATTATTAAATTAAACTGATTTTTTAACATGATTTCCGAACAAATAATTCTTTTTATATTAATCACAATCTTACAATCCTATTTTTTTTTCTAATTAAACTTATTAATAATACAATCCCAATTCTTTTCTAATTAAAATTAAATAATGCAAGATAGTTTTACCCTGGCTACATTTCATGCACAAAGAAATTACTTTTAAAAAATTATTTGGGAGAATAATATGAAACCAAATTTTAAAATCTTAAATTATTGAGTCGAATCGTTGTTTGACACCGGCGGGTAGTGTGTATCACAATTCACAACATATTGGAGAGAATTATGAGAGGGAATGAGGCAAGGGTTCAATTTTCCCATAGCTGAGAAACCTCCAATCACACGTATGACTATCGCAACCTTAGCCGCATGCATGACTATCACTCCCTTAGTGTTTGATATTGCGGTAGCTGTTATAGTTGTAATTTAAAAAAAATTATTTTATAAAAAATATTTTTAATTAAGGTTGGTTTAGAAAAATATATTTTTAATTAAAATTGTGATTGAAATTGAGATTGAACAAAAAATTATTTAATGTGTTTGGTTAAAAATGCTTTTGAAATTGAAGTTATAAAATAATTTAAAAAATTATATATTACTATTTATGATTTTTAATTTAAATATTATAAATTATTAGCTGCCCGAGCAGATAGGTCCACTATTCACCGATTCTTCCCCCACAAAAAACAGCAAAATATTGCTTCTACAAAACCTGCAACATAGCTGCAAAATTAATGGGTACTACTAGCATGAACCACTTTTTTTTTTCTTAACTAGATGAGATGATAATATTTGGGGCTGCAGGTGAGGTCATATTTGGGCCAGCAGGTGAACCTCACCCGCGGGGCACTACTTATAAAAACCCAGAATGAGCCCAAGACGTGAACCCCTTTCCTGCGTCGAAATCCACACAAGAATCGAATTCCAAATCCAGATCCAGATTCAAAGTGAAAAAACCCATTTCTAACTCCCTCTCTCTCTCTCTCTCTCTCTCTCTCTCTCTCTGTGTGAAATCCAAGAGCAATAGCAAAGATAATAGAGGTTAATTGGATGAACTAGCTGGATTCACTGGGATTCGCTGTTGCTGTTGACAAATCAAACAAGAATCTAGAAGATGCTTCTGTGATTTATTCGACAAAAAGAAAACACCTCCTCCCTCTTCTCTCTACATTCTATGCAGAAATCATGATAAAGAAAAATAGACTCTGTATCTTGTCAAATGAAAGCAGCCCCAAGAAGACCCTTTATTCTAATAAAAATGATCACTATGGCGGTGGAGATCGAACGATCCAGCCTTCTCCAGTGGAGTGTGAGGCAGAATGTAGGAGGAGAGTCTAACTCCTCTTTCCTCTTTCCCAAATGTATTCCGCAACTCGTGCGGGTCGATTCCTAAATAATATAAATATTTTAAATCTAAATTATATAGCATTCATCAGATCCAAATTACTTAAATCAAGGAGGTTAAACATATTTAATATTAATATTAAATTAAAAAAATATATCAATATTAACAAAAACTATAGATTTAATTTTAACGATAAAATTTAAATTTATTCTTATTTTTATTAGTATTATTATTATTATTATTAAATTTAAAAATATATATATTATTACTATAAAAGAAAAATCATAGATTTAATTTAAAAGGTAAAATTTAAAATTAATATTAAAAAAATCTTAAATTTGATTTAAAATAATTAAAAATTATAAGAACTTGGATCAAGTAAGTTTAATATTATTTTTAATATTATAAATATTATTATTTTATTATTACTAGGGTAGCCAGACCCTAGAAAGTTAGGTATGGCGAGGTAGCTGACCTAAGTAATTGAGGTCTGACGCTCCTGTCAGACCTAAGTTACTTGGGTCTGGGAGGTCAGATGTATTTAATGTTATTATTAATATTATTTTTTTTAACATTTTTAATATAATTATTAATAAATTAAAAAAAAAATATTATTATGATTAAAAAAAATCATAGATTTAATTTAAAAGATGAAATTAAAAATTATTGTTGTTGTTGTTGTTGTTATTCTTATTATGATTATTAGTATTATTCTTATTCTAATTATAATCATCATTAATAAATTTGAAAAAAAATATTATTACTATTGAAAAAAAAACCATAGATTTGTTTTGAATGGTAAAATTAAAAATTATTATTATTATTATTATTAAATTTTAAAAAATATATATTATTATTATTGAAGAAAAACCATAGATTTGATTTGAAGGATAAAATTAAAAATTATTATTATTATTACCATCATCATTAATAAATTTGAAAAAAACAATAGATTTGATTTAAATTGTAAAATTAAAAATTATTAGTATTAGTATTAGTATTAGTATTAGTATTAGTATTAGTATCATCATCATCATTAATAAAATTGAAAAACAAATATTATTACTATTGAAGAAAAACCATAAATTTGATTTCAAGGGATTAAAAACTATAAAAATATAGGTCAAACAAGTCTAATATTATTATTTTTATTATTATTAGGGGAGTCAAACCCCAAAAACTTAGGTCTGGCTAAGCCACCAAACCCAGGTAACCTGGGTCTGGATGGAGCACCAGACCCACGTAACCTTGGTCTTGTAGGGGCATCAATCCAAGTTACTTGGGTCTGGAAAGTGATGTCATACCCAAAAAACTTGAGTCTAGCTAGACCCCAGGAACTTGGGAGGGGCACAATTGAACTCTAAAAGCTAGTGTTTGGCCGGGAAGAGAGACACATGTTACTTGAGTTTGGAAGGGAATGTCATACCTAAAAAAATACGAGTCTTATTATCATCATTGTTATTGTTGTTGTTGTTGTTGTTGTTGTTGTTGTTATTCTTATTATTATTATTAAAATTTTTAAAAAATATTACTACTATTGAAGAAAAATTATAGATTTAATTTGAAGAGTAAAATTAAAAACTATAAGAACTTAGGTCAGACATGTTTAATATTAATATTATAAATATTATTATTGTCATTATTATTAATATAATTATCAAAATATTTGGAAAAAATATTATTATTATTAAAAAAAACCATAGATTTAATTTGAAAGGTAAAATTAAAAATTATTATTGTTATTATTTTTAGTATTATTCTTATTGTTACTGTTACTATTATTATTACTATTACTATTAAATTTTTAAAAAAATATTATTATTTTTATTATAAATATTATTATTTTTATTATTTTCAGGGGAGCCATACTCAATCAATCTCATACTCAAAATCCATCTACAGTCCCTTGAATCTAGCAAAATCTAAAAGAAATAATTAAAATAAACAGTTTAACGCAGTCACATAGTACTTATATCAACCCATCACAGTGACAGAGCACTTATACCTGTCTAGAACGAAGAGAAATAGCAAAGAAACAATTGTCATCCCTTGCAAAATCAACCAAAATCAGGAGCTATCACGCAACATGGAACGTTGCAGGCAAGACCTGTATCTAACCACCAAACCTTCCATGCTGAACAAATCAGGAGAATGTCAGGCCAACAAATACAACTGCAACAAACAACTCAATAACCCACAACATGCTATGCACACCACAAAAAAATGGCAAAAAGCAAACTGCTCACAACTTATTATGAGAACCAACTAACTCCTCCCTGATAAACACTGCTCTAATCCATAGTAAAAATAGGGTAAAAAAACTAAGCTCTTTTAGCTTTTGTTATAATTATAGTTTAGCTTCTGCCACTACCACTTGTTGCTACAATAATTCACTTTTGTTTACGGTAGCTATTTAACCCAATGTTAAAATGCAAGTTATTTATAAAAAGAAATTCAAAGTATCAATTAAAAAACTCATGTAAGTATTTAATTAAATAAACCAAATAAATTGATAATTATTTATATAAATAAATAAAAGCAAAATTGTTAACAATAATAAAAAAAAAATTGAGAGATAGATATAAGCAAAAATATTTAATATTGTAATATGAGTGATTTATTTGGTTGTATTTAATGAATTTATTTATGAAAACCAAATGAATTTATTTATGAAAACCAATATGTAACAAAAATCGATATACACATAAAATTTATTAAATAAAATAAAAGAAAAAAAATTACATACTAGGATGCACATCTTAAAAATATTGTAAAAAAATAAATATATATTTTTAAAAATAAGCTTAATCTATATAAAATATAAAAAAATTATAGATAAATCACACTAACCTTGTATAAAAAACTAAACATGCTCAATATAATAAAAAAATCATCATCTCAAAAAGGCTAAATAAGACAAACAAATCACAGAGAAAGAGTATTAATCAAAACATAAATGCAAAAAATATTATAAAAACATAAAAAAAGCAATGATCTAAAAAAAAAAATTATATATATATATATATATAGAATGAGGCAAGGTGTTGTGGGCCTGGTCAATCGGGCCTAGCACCTGGCCCAACAAAAAAAGGCCTACGCGCGAGTCTTTCCCCCCCTAAAGTTAATGAGGTGAATGACACGTTGTCCGTCCTATTTTTTGCCAAAAAAAAAAACAGACGACACATCATCTAAAATTACTTAGAATCATGGCACTGTGGTGGTTGGAAAAACAAGACTCTTGTATTTTTAATTTATTTTGACTCAAAACATCTAGAAAAAACGTTTGAAACCTTATTCAACCAATCCATAGCCTTCAAAAACTTAAAAACAGCCCAAAAACTCATAATCAACCTGAAATAAAAAATCTTTCAGAGCTCATATCTATTTTTTACAGGTGTTTTCAAGGTCAGAAAACGTTTAATCATAACTCTCCTCATCATATGAAATAAAATTAACATAAAAATCAATTGTTTTAGAGCCTGAAATCATCGACAGCAAAGACTTTCTCTGTTTAAGTTGAAATCTCAGGACCCCCTCTCTCTCCTCCACTAGAAAAGACTGAAAAAAAAAGAAGAAAATGAAGTATGGTATCAAAATGCAATGTTTAAAAGTTATAGGGACCGACTAACCAAATAAATTAAAAGTTAGGGTACTAAAATAAACTTTCCAAATAAGTTGCAGAGCCACCACCCATGTTACTTGTGTTTTTCACTTAAGTCCCTTTTCTTTCAATTCAACCCTCATCCCCTAAAAAATATATAATTAGGTTTCAATTTGGGTTAAAAAATGCTCAATTTGTAAAATAAAAATTTTATGATCAAATTAAATTTTTTTTAAATTTTTACTATTATAATTCATAGTGAAATGTGAGAGAACAATAAAAATGGTTACAGGAAAAATGCCTCACGATTTATATTATAGGTAATATGAAGTGACAGAGAGAAAATGTTCAACTAGGAATGCTTTGTTCTTTTGTCTTATATGGGGTAATTTAGTTATTTCCTCATATTTAAAATTTTGATTTCACCCAGTTGTGAATTATAGTTTTTTAAAGCTTTGTAGGTAAGTGTAATTTTTATTTTTCTCTAATTTTTTTAGCTGAAATAAAAAAATAATTCTACAACGCTTTTAAAGTTTTTTTACAAGTAGTTCAATATATCAACTTTTTTCAGTAATTATTAGTCATAGATTATAATTTTTTTTCATCTTATATTCAATATTTTATATCCCATAGATTATAAATTTTGGGTTCCTGAATTTGAATCTTATTACAACATCTAAAAGAATTTATTTATTTTAAACATATAAAAAATCTGATAGTTATTGATTAAAAAAAAAACAAAACTTGATGAAATATATATTATCTTTGAGATGACTGTGAATCAATTTCACTTTAAAATTATTTTTAAATACTCAAATAACATGACTGGGTTTTCTCTATAGAAAGATAATAAAAATTATAATGACATGAACATAAGATCCAATTGATGACAAATGTTCATGTATTAAAATTAAAATAAATTATTAACTATTAATTATTAAAAAAACTAAAAAAAATCAGAGTTTTACTGTGTGAGACCATGTTTATCCTTTCACAAATCACTATTTGTAGCACAGTTTTCTGTGTGACTTTTTGCTCTTGGTTTTTTTATTTTTATTTTGGTTTTTTGGCCATCCAATTTTAGTTTCTTTCAAATTGATCCTAAAAAATTTCTTGGTTTTTGTCCTATATTTTTTTCATTCCTTTTGGATTACCTTTTATCACGTTCTTTGAGACTTTGAAGTTGTTTCCATGTTGAATGACATGTTGATTTCAGATGGGAGAATTTTGAATCATTAGATAAAATAAAATTAAAAGAACTTGGACCAACATTAATATTTGGTGAAAAAATCTTTTTCCATGTTTACTGTTATAAGGTGTGTAAATCTACAGTTTAATCCCTTAATTTTAATTTTTTTAAGTAGGGTCACATATGATTGTTGAATGTTCATTTAGATCCTAAAATTTATTTGTTTTACATTTCGATTCTTGAAACTTGATAGAGAAAAGAGAAGTTCGTTGAAAAATCTTAAGGAGAGAGAAAGATTTTGGATGATCGGATTCTAGCTACCAATAACTTTAATTTTGGTGTTTATAAATTTTCATCTTCAATAATATATATATATATATATAAAATAGATCGAAGCTCAATTTTTTTATTCCATTTGATTTAATTTTGTATTTTTAGGCCGATTATAATGTATTTCATTGTTAGTTTTTAAAATTTTGATAGTAAATCTATGTATAATTTCTCTTCATGTTAGTTTTGTTATATCTTTTTAATACATTCATTTCAAAATCATCAATTCATTATTTATTTATTTTTTATTAAAACTTGCAATAAACAACATAGCTAAAGATAAAATATAATTTTAAAAATACATTAGTAAAAAAATTAAAAAATTTAAAGAGAATTTAGTCTTAACAACTTTTTTTACAATTTATTAATTCATTTAATTTTCACTGCACTCATTAACTTTTCAATTCTCAATTAGAATTTTTCATGATACAAAAAAAATACATTTACAATACTAACATATTTTTTATGTGAAAAATAACTTGAAATCTCACCCCAATCGAGTGAGATATTAAAAAGAATCAACATAGAAAGAAAAAAAAGGCATAAAAGACTTCAAAGAAATACATAAAGACATATTATAGTTTGCAGGATGTGTTAATTAGATTATATACAATTCGAGTGATAGATCCATAATTTTCAATTAATATGTGATGAAGAAATAATTCTTAATGTATTTTGAAAAATACTAAATAATAAAAGATAATACAAAATAAATAATTGATAAATGTCTTCATAATTATATACAATGGCTTCACATATTTAAAAATGTTGCATGCTAATTTAGTTATTAATGTAATATTTTAGAATAAAATAATATATAAATAAATTAATAAATATTAAATTTTAAAATGTCTTTAAATAGACAACCATATTTAACATTTGAATCAAAATAAATTATGTTAATAAAACCTATATCAACAAAAGCTAGTTGGGCAAAACAGTAAAGATATATACAAGCTTATTTGCATAGTTCACTCGAACAATTTAATAGTATTTTTGTCCAACTTAAAAAAATCAAATGCCTTCATGTTGGGGGTATTTAGATTTTCTCACAGAATCTATTAATTATTAAAGGATTAATCAGGGGTGTATATGTCTTTTTCAATTTTTAAACACAATAAAATGATAAAAAAATAATTGAAAGCAAAAACAATAAAACTACCCTCAATAAGCTTTTTTCTTTTTTGTCTTTTCAAAATAGGGAAATTTAGTATAAACATAGAAAATGATAAAAAAAAAAAGGAAGTAAAATGCATAGAGAAACGATCAAAATTCCTTTGAAATCTAAAAAAATAAAATTGACCTCAAAGAGGCTTTTTATATTTTTACAATGATTTTTTTCGCTATTATCATGTTATCTGAGAGGCAATTTGATTCTTGACCAAATATAAAAAAATGTGATTGGTATATGCACAACACGAATCAATATATGGGAGACACTCGTGCCCTTCAAGCGACGCGTGTGGCGCCTCCCTAAGTCCAAAGCCCACCTCTGTCACGTCAATGGAAGCACTGCTAGGTCCACTTTATTTAGGGACGACGCATGTTGGTGGTGGGTGCGTGATTTGTCGCCGGTTGAGATTTTTTTTCTTTCTCTTCCCTAAAACATAATAGACTTGTCCACTTTTTTATTGGTATTTCAACTTCAGTTCTTATTCTTTCGATTTCTAATTTTTCTTCTTTGTCTTTTTGTAAAAGTTTTATTTATTTTCAATTTCATCCTTCAATCCCAATTTGACATTTCTTATTTTTTTCAATTTGATCCTTATTCTTTTGATTTCTAATTTTTTTCTTGGTTTTTTTTTTTTGTAAAAGTTTTATTTATTTTTAATTTCATCCTTTAGTCCAAATTTATGGTATATTATTTTTACCAATTTGATCCTCATTGTTTTTTATTTTTTTTCCTTTTATGAAAGTTATTTTTATTTTTAATTTCACCCTTCAATGAAAAATTTGTTTTTATTTTTTTACATCAATTTTGATCCTTATTTTTTTATTGTTTTTTTTTTGTCTTTTTGCTAAATTGATTTTTCTCTTCAATCTCACTTTTCAATCAAATATAAAACTTCTTTTGTATTTCAATTTTCATCCTCGTTCTTTTAATTGCTATTTTTTTTGTTTTTAATCCTTTTTATAATTGAAATTATTTTTTCAATTTCATCCTTCAACATTTGATTGAGAATTGAGTTACATTATTTTTTCAGATAATATGCTTCAGGTCTACAGACCTAGATTCCATATTTGAAAAGTTAATACGATTTGATATTTTTTTAAAAAAAATAGGCTTTGTGATTTTTCTTATTTTTTTATACCGGGTTAGTCTGATTTCATGATCTAGGCTATGAGTTTAAGTCTGATTTCATGATCTAAGTTATGAGTTTAATGGGATAACTAGGGTTGGTTCGACCTAAATTATCTGGGTTATAGGTTTCTCATGCTAACTTGGGATGATCAAGACTGATTTCTTTGGTTTTTATTTTACCCCATATTATCCTTTTGTGTTTAATGAGTTTAGAATTGAGCTCATCATTTGTCCTCCTTTGAAAATAATTTTTTCCCTAGGTTATTGTGATCATTTTTTAAAAAAATTTGTTTGTCTAGTGTTATTGCCTATTTTTTCTATCATTTAATTAAAATAAAACCTACTTATTTGACCTAGTTGGGTCCATGACCCAAGTTGTGATTTTTTTTTCTTTTTTAGAACGTGTTTGCGGTATCTGAACATTATTTTTATGCAAAAGAAAAAAATTAGTCTAGCCCTGGGACATATTACGGGTCCACACCTGGTAACAATACAAAAAGGAAATTGTATGAACAAAAGAAATTGCGATTCTAAAATGGAAAAATATTAAAAAGCTTTTTTATTTTGAGCGTGACAACACTTTACATACATCTTTTTTTAATTATTACATTATCAACATCTTTCAATCCCGCATATACAATAAGATTAACAATATGTGCACAACATGTTACATGCATGAAATCATTTGACAAGATATTAGTTACCTAAACACTTAAGAGTCAATTTATTTGAATTTGCATTGTCTAATGTAACCGTTAAAATCTTATCAATTCCCTATTCTAACAAATAGCTCTTAATTGTTTAGCCAATTGTTTCACCTTTATGATTAGAAACTTGACAAAAGTTTAGAATTTTTTTTATTCAAGTGTCAATCAATATTAATTTAATGGGCAGTCAAACACATATAATTAATATTTTAGATTGATGTTCAGGTATCAGTTGTTAAACATGCTTGTTAACCATTTACATAAATTTTCAAACAATCTCTTCAAATCATCAAACAAGAAGGACTATCAAATCTAAGTTGCATTAACTGACAAAATAATTTAAACCCTTGATTCTCAATAAAATTAAAAGACAACTCATAAATTTTTGCTAGGGCTTTCCTTAATTACAATCCAAATTAAGAGAAAATAAAAGAGAAAACTGCAAGATTAACTTAGATTCTACATATTAGAGTTTGGTGGATTGGGTCTTCGATCATAAAAGGGAACGAGAAAAAGGGGGAGCAGGGGGCGATGGGTGACAGGGATGTTAGGAGGTGTAACTGCTGTCAAAATAGAACAAATTACAATTAATAGATTTAAAGTATCCAATTTGTTGTATAAAACGAGGAGAACGAGAGGGAGAGATGGCAGATAAGGTAATGTATTGATCTCTTAAGTTTCAAAAGGGAAGAGAATGAGGGAGATAAATGACAGAAAGGGCTGAGGGGAAAGTCTGGATGCTGTTAATGGGAAAAGGGGAAATGTTATAGGGTTAGGTTAGTTTCAATTTATACCTTTTTTTAAAGTTGATTTACATTTAGTCTGGTCTGGTTTGATTTATACGGTTTTAGTTTCTAAAATCAAAATTGAATTGGACTGAGTGATTTTTCTAGTTTTTAAATTTGTTTTTCTAGTTTTTTTTTCTCTTGGTTCAGTGTTTTCAATTTATTTTTTGATTTTTGTGGTTTTTTTGAACATTCCTAACAAGGACAACAATTAGATAATCATTTTGTTTATAACTTTTGTTTCTTTTTTTCTTCTACCTTTAACAGTTGTGAATTCTTTTATTTACTTAAAAAAAAAATCTTCTAAGAAAATGACTATGCACCTAGCCTCAAAACACTATTTGTTATAATAGTATAATGATGGATTTGCCCTGCAATTATAAAACTATGATTCGATTGTAATTTTCAATTTTTTCAGGGGCGTGATAGTTATTTTACCTTTTTGGCTCAGTAAAATGACATAGCTACCCCTAAAATAAAAACAAAAAACAAAATTGATATCCAATGGATTTTTAGTGTTTTCAGATTTTTTTAGCACAGGAAAATTATTTAATTACCTTTAAGGAAAAATCTACTAAACTATCTTTCAGAGGCTTTTTCGTCTTTTTATCATGATTGTTTTGGTTAATATCAATTTAATTTAGGGACATTTTTGCAGTTGACTAGATATTAAATATTATAAAAAAACATGTTAATGTGTGCAGCACACACTAGTAAGTGACCGGCTGCCCTTCAGGCGTTGCATGCGAGGCCTTCTAGTTACTAAATACCGTCTTTCACGGCGGTGTTTGAATCGTCTTGGCATCCCCTCCATGACAAGGCAGTGCATGTGGCTAATGAACCTCTGATTTGGCGCTGATGATCTTTTCTTTTCTTTTTTTCTTCTTTTTTTTCCTCTTTTATTTCTATCCCTTTCAAAACTTCAAAGTTGTCCTTCAATTTGTTATTCCTTCAGATTTGGTCTCTATTTTTTTTATGACCATTGTTTTATTTGGAATAATTTATAAAATTATGATTCTTTTTCAATTTCATCGCTATTTAATTTTTTTCATCTTTCAAATTTAGTCCTCATTCTTTTGATTACTATTTGTTTTATTTGAGATAATTTTTTAAATTAATTTTTTTTACAATTTCATCCTCCTTAAGTTTTTTTTCCTATCAAATTTTATTCTATTTGTACTTTTTTTTCTTTCTATATAACTTTTCACTAATTTAAGAAATGACCTAGCTTAGCTCAGTTCTTTTTATTTGTCGTACTTTGTTAATTTATTTTGAAAAAAATTTTAAATTTATTTTTTTACTTCATCCTTCAACATTAGATTGGTTGAAAATTATTTTTTTTTTCAGTTCCATCCTTCAAGGTTGGAATTTTTTGATATTGAGATTCATGATTTGTTTCAATTTCCTTTATATTCTTTTATCATTATCCCACCATTTATACTGTAAGTTTGGCAAAATAACTTAGGTTGGTTTGGAGTTTTTTTAGGATCATTTTTTTCAATTTAATATTTGTTACATTATGTTCTTTAGCATTGGGTTGTTTTAGAAGTGAGCATCATAATCTTTTCTAGTCTGTCTTTTATTGAGTTATCTCATTCACATGATCCAGGTCATAGAGCTTGGTTGGCTTGCTTGGTTTACTAGTTTTTTTTTCATTGATTTTTTTTCAATTCCATCCCTCCGTATATGATTTGTTTGGAAATAGAATTTGGTTTTTTTTATTTGGTTTTTGTTAATTTATCATGATTTCGTTACTTAACTTATATATTTGGCATGCTCATTTAGATTAGCTGAGATTGGTTTTTTCTTCTTTTTTCAATTTCTTTTTCTTTTTTTTATTTGTCTAGCTGGAATCCTAGCTTCATCATCTTTTTCACTACGGTGACCGTTTTTTTTTTTTTGCAAATCCTAATGATTCTTTTTTTTTTTAAATGGTACATTAGCTGTCATTATTTTTTTTATTATTATTATCTTATTAGATTATACCTTCTTTTTTTTTCGCTCAATCAGAGTCGGGTTTTTTTTTCTCTTTAAAACACTCTTGCATTGTACAAGCACCCTTTATTTTTATAACCAATAAAAAAAAATTCTTACCCGTGACACAACGTCAACCCACAAATCTAGTTATTCACTATTAAAGGAACTATTTCTTTTTTCCTACATATAAGTATTATCTTAAAGCGATAGGAGCGATAGTTCCTGATCCTAAACTACGGAATTTGGAGAACAAATTAGATGTTGTGTCTGCGCGATGTTGTGGGTTTGTAACATGTTTATATATTGTTATAGGTTTATAGAAAAAATTATAAAAAATAAAAATATATATAGAAAAAAATTGTTGCAACTCACAATATTTTTAAAGAAAAAAATTACAAAGTTAAATTCTCAACGAGCCTAATATTAAAAAATAAAATCGACAAAGATAATTTTGAAAAAAAATCATAACAAAAAAAACAAAAGGAAAAAAAATTATATATGGAAATACTGTAGCAATCTATAGTGTTTCATAAGGAAATCTACAATTTTAATTCTCAATCAGCTCAATATTA
>Ga0325404_1005266_pt1 | contig 13627 bp, 6 predicted proteins | sample PopdelMetagenome_18_FD_205664 | JGI IMG/M metagenome (GOLD analysis project Ga0325404, IMG submission 205664) | Populus deltoides microbial communities from Bellville, Georgia, United States - Xylem-Control-R1 | ecosystem: Host-associated > Plants > Phyllosphere > Stem > Wood/Secondary xylem... | reverse complement strand
AAGAATCCACCATATTCGACTCGTGACTTTTTCTCAATTATACATACCTGTACACGAAGATGAATCCAAATGCATCCGAGGAACTTCTTGATAAATATTCTATCAACTTCTTAACTAGTCGAAATTGGGTCGAACAAACTTTGTTGGACAACCCACTTCAGCGAAATTCATATGGATGAGCTGCAAGAGCTGGCCTTAGATTAGGATGATTGGAGAAAAATCATGGATATTTCTGTGTACTTGACCACGAGAAGTACACTTTGAAATTCTTACATGGGGGTTTAAATACGGATGGCAATGAACAAGGGAACATATTAATCACTTTGTCTAGATAACATAACTGATTAACAAGAATGAAAAGTTGGTGCTTTTTCGGATGTTATTGACCAGGAGAGCAACCTCTTACTTGGGTTGAAGTCAACCAGTAAAATCCCTTTAAAGCAATGAAAATTTCCAAAGCGACATAATGAGTGGGCGTGCTCTCAAGGCCTCATCATGCATAAACTCTTACCACTTGTTTGGAGAGAGGTAGAGAGGCATATGCTTAATTAGAGGACTCCTTATGGAGGAAAAGGAAAAAAGAAGCTAGAATTGATAGCAAATACTTCTTGCTGACGGTGATTGATATAGTTTTATGTTTTAGGTGTTTTTTTAAAAATTATTTTAGGTTTGAAAAAAATATTAAAAAAATATTTTTTAATTTTTAATAGTTTTAACGTATTATTATAAAATATAAAAAAAATATTTTAATATATTTTTAAATAAAAAATTATTTTAAAAAATAACTTTTATGACAATCTCAATCTCTTCCTATGATTTTGACATGCTATTGGCAGACTTGTCCTTTCTCATTAGGGTTTGATACTCTCACGGTTTCATTGCTTCACTTGTGACACAAGAAACCAAGGACATTTTCTTTTCATTGTCTCGCATTTCATATGATCACAAGAAAGAAAATAAACACTACGTCCTGTAAACCTTGAGAAACCCAAAACCAGAGTACTGATGCAGTTTTATGTGGGTGAATAATTAGGATTTACACTTTAAAATGTTGTTTGCAAACTAAGTAAGACAACATCATTGACCATGTGAGGCAAACATAAGCCATGTGAGGCAGCATTACTAGCGTGCAATATCCTTGGACCTCTACAGTTCCCGGAGCCAAAATTCTTTTACTTCTCAAAATACTACGTTAATTTTGGTCCCCTTTCGGTTGCTGTCCATCCATACTGGGACTCATGCATCAAATTAAGAAAATGTTCAATACATACGAAATATATTCATGATTTCCATGTAATCAATACACACGCACACATATATATTTCTGTATGCTGTAAAGTTTAAAGTCCCTTGATTATTTTTATTTTGCGATTATGGGGATGGGGGATTTTCATCATATTTATTTTGAACCTTTGGGTCTTCATTTCACCTTTAAAAGAAAGTGCTGTCAGATAGATATATCAAGTTGGCGCCTTCATGTAAATTATTTTTTTAAGCGGTGCACGTACTAACCTTGTTAGTATAAGCTAGTTATTTGACCTGTCACATATTGGATTATTGTTTTTAAGTAAATAAATAAATATATAGGTTTTTTTCAACGTGTGTTTTTGGATATAAAATTTTTTTTCAATCATAAACTAAAATATTTTATCAAACATCTAATTATATAAACCGATATTTGATCAAAAAATAACTAAAATGAAAATATTAATTTAATCTTTTATCATGGTCTATTTACTCAATTATGTTTAATATTAATATTATTTCTTAGAATATTTTTTTTGTTTAATCAAATGATTATTTGTTTTGATAAAAGGTAAAAAAAAAAAAAAGACTTTACAAAAACCAAATTGAACAAAACTATAATTCTCAACTACATATCAAACAACTCAATGTTGAATAATAAAATTAAAAAAAAATTAATTTTTTTTAAAAAATAAAAGATTTTGGTCAACCCGAGTAAACTTGGTAACCCGACGACCATGAGTACAGGATTAGGATAGCTCCATAGAAAGAAAATTGAAAAAAATACACAAAGATCAATTCTAAAAAAATAAATAAATTTCAAGAATGAATTAATTGGAAAAAAAAATCAAATTTAAAAAAGATTTAAAAAAAGATCAAAGTCAACCCTTGTTAACTTTCAAAACTTGTGAAAGTGATCAAGAGATTGAGATTTCTTTATAGAAAGCAAACCCAAAAACAACAACAAAGCAAAATTTTCAATAAAAAAACATGTCAACTGATTAAACTAAAAAATATTAATTTAAAACAAAGCAATGAAAAAAAAACCCAAGTCAACCCACTAACTCCATGATCATGGATATAAAATTGGGATAACTCCATAAAAAAATAAAATAAAAAAGTCAAATATTGAAGAATGAAATTGAAAATACATCAATTTTATAAAATGTCCTAAAAAACATAAAATTCAACTCGTGTTAATCTTCAAAACTTGAGATCATGATCATAAGGCCTAGACCAACCCCATATAAGGCAAGAAAAAAACAAAGAAAAATTCTTAATAAAAAAATATTGAGGGATAAAATTGAAAAAAATACAATAATAAGGATCTAAAACAAAAAATAAAAAGAATATAATTAAAATTCAATAGAAAAGATAAATTAAAATAAAATGCTAAGGGATTAGATTGAAAATAAAATTCAATTAGTAAAAGGTTTAAAATAATCAAAGAATGAGAATCAAATTTGAAATACAAACTTGATTGTGATAGGGATAAATTTAAAGAAACAATCAATCAGAAAAGATAAAAAACAAATAACAATAAAAAAAATAATAACCAAATTAGATATAATAAATAAATAATAGGACATCTTCATATTTTGACAAGAAGAGAAAAGAAAATAGAAGAAAGAAAAAAGAGAGAGGTAATTATAGCCTAATTGTCGTTTCACCACACGGGCATTGCACCAATAAGAAAATCCTGAACCATTTGTCAAGTTCTTAAATAAGTAAGGCATCCGTATGTAATATACAATGTATATAATAACCAATGCAATGTTATGATTTTTTAAAACTGCAATAACCCAAGAAAAAACCAAAATGAATCAAATCATCAAGCAAAAATATCAATTAACACAATATAAAAAAATTAAAAAATAAATTATTAATTTCAATTATATCAAAAGATAAAATTGATTTTTTTTTAATTTTTTTTAAATGTATCTTCGTAGCTCCTGATATTAGAAAAGCACAAAGCACGCCTTTGTCATCTATAAACGACGGGCCGTATGCTTTTGACTTCTTGTAGAAAACATCAAACACTTGTAATGATTTTAATTTGGTAGAAGTGGCGAGTATTTAACTATCTTTCGTTTCTACAAAAATGATCAAAGAAAAGAAGATGTAGTTATTCCTTTACTGGATATAAGAAGCAGATAGTTTTATTTGACAGACGGGACGTAATATATCATATACGTACATGATCAATAGTGCGGTATGCCTTAGAAGCAACAATGGCCATGCATCATGTTCGCCATGATTATTAGTAAAGACCTTACAATTAATGGTCGAATAGGTGTTGATAGTTATGATGCAAGACTGCAAGATGAGATCATGACAGTTGAATTTCTCATGTGAATTTAATTTTCCTTTCTTACACACAAGATATTTATGCATGACTCTTGAGGGAGACAGTGGGAATAGAATTGACAGGCTAAAAGGGCACATTCCCTGATTGGCAATGCTTGATGGCCAACCATAAAGGAGACAAGAAATCCTCAGGCATGCATGTTGTTTGTTGGTTCGCTTTAGAAATTAAAAGGGAAAGACAGGGAAAAGTAAAGAACAAGCAACTTTGATTGACTGGCCTGTATTAGCTGGTTGATGCTTGACTTGGGAGTTGAGGTTGGCTTTCTCAGTCGACACAGTGCTCTCTGTGCCATTATCACTTCCTCAACATGGAAAAAGCCTCTTTACCCTTTTTTTTTCTCCTCTTAACTGCTAGCTGCCCTTACCTTGCAAGGAAATAATGACCAAACTACATAATAGATTTATGAATCCCCTACGGTTTTAGCTATGTTACTGCTTCAACTTGGTTCTGGGTGCCAAAACTCACTTGGTTGCATTGCACAATCTAAGATGTTGAGATGGTTCCAACTAGTTTTCTAGATTCTCTTGCGTGCTCACCTTTAGTTGACAATGCCCCCAATATCTATAGGGATTAGAAGGAATAATTCGGGATAGCACAAAATGCTCAATATGAAGACAGCACGCAAGCTTTCATAATTGCTAAGCTTTGTATACATGTCCCACGTGCTCTCAGCATTGTTAACATTTACAAAATCAACCTTTGCGACTAAATATTGATGGCTTAAGAACAGTCTACATCAAGGGGGAAAACAGCCATATAGCTATAGTTGAGCAATTCAAGAAATCTCTTCATAATTTGTTCAAAACATTGGAAGCAAATGTTAATTGCCTTTCTCTTTAGCTTTGTAGTTCTGGTATTTTAGAATTAAGTAGTTGTTCTGATTCATAACATTCTTTTGTCGGACATATATATAACGCTTCTGTTTATATAGATATTGGGACTTTTTTCGGTGGGATGGCCTTGCCTTGGAATTATTTCGCATCGCAAAGGCCAGTGCCTTGATCACAAAAACCATCGCGGTCCAGCAGTTTCTGAGGGGGAGCACTCAACAGAGGAGAAGAAGGCGTGCCATAAGCATTTCTTCTGCTGTTTCCGCAGCCTAAGCTTGCTCTGGTGCTTACCCCGGTAATTGGATTTGTGCCACTAGCATACTTGCAAAGAGCCTATATGACCAAACACGAGAAATAATCATATACGAACCAGTTAAGAATGGTAGTGTCGAATCTATGCATAATAATTAAGAAAATAACCAAGCAAACACAATAGGTGAAAACTTGAAATGACTGCTAAATTTACTCGTGAGGATTCACTTTTCCTCTATCCAGAATGTTGGTGAAAGTGATCAAATTTCTGAAACATTATTCATCACAGCTAAATTTGGGACTGCTACGAGGTGATCTGCTCATCTTATGAATTGCAATATTTAGATTCCAAGAGATTGAATTAGGGTATAATAGGCCAATCGATTGCAGTATCATACATAACAAAATGTCACCGCTCATCTCCTAGATATCAGAGGTGCTGCAGTAGAATAGATGTGTATACCAATCAGTTTTCTTCTTTTTACAAGACAAACTCTTGCAGACTTCAATAATTTCATCAGAAAAAAGGAAAGGTATGATCTAGACAAGAAGTATACCAACGTGCCATTGTGTCAGGATTAAGCCAACTGATAACAGAACATGTACTTAAACAAAACAAGGGTCCTAAAGTAATGCTTAATAAAGAAACTGAAAGAAGGAAAATATAAATTAGCAAGATATGTAGAAAACTGGTGGTGGAACCTCAAACGGTTGCCTGCAAGAGATACATTTGAATATCATTGTATAGATCAATGAAATCAAGTGGTTTATTAAAGCACCTGTTTCTGAGGAAGATCTATAACAGCATCACTGAAGTCAGCACCTGCAATCAGTGCACCTCCAAGATCACTGCGTGTGAGTACTGATCTAACAAGCACAGCATTGGTGAGGTTAGATTCATTGAGAACCTGTTGACACAGGCAGAATGTGTTTGTCAATCATTGCAATCCTTATCAATATGAAGAAGTGGAACCTTTCTTTTTTTTAATCAAAATGATTGAAACCAATGGATCAATTAGTCTTTCGTCCATACCATGCGATCCATCAATGTATCACTCAAATCCGCACCTGTTAATCAAAAGACATACAAGGACAATATGCAGCAAATTAGAAGGGAAAAACAGTACGCAGCTAACCAAATATATAAAGAACGTAAAAGCGCATGATAGAATTGTTTTGAAGGGCCATAGTTGTAGTTAGACCTTTAAAGTCTCAATGGCCTGTAACAAGGAGAGCCTATGAACAAGAGAGAAAAAAAAGCTTAGATAAGTGATTCTCCTATGCTGTTCCACGTACATGCGCTTCTTCGAATAATTTCACCAGGAAACAATCACACTTTGACATGACCATAGCTAAAATGGCCCAAGCTGACTCCACCCGGTAGTCCCAATCTCAAAAAACTATCGATCCCAATTTGGTTATGAGAAATTAAGAACCAAATGATTACACAAAAGTATGATGATCTAGATAATGAAAACATTCTTTTGGCTATTTGTCTAAAATTAAAACAACTAATTAATACCACTGGGATGTAGCCAGATGGATACCTATACCTACTAACTTCCTAAAACCTTAATCCTAGAGTCAGTCAGTATCAAGAGTTCAAAGTTCAAACATTTGCCACAGCTAAATAATTCATATATTGCTAGTCTCGACTGAAATAGTTACCCTTGCACTACTAAGATTATCAGTCATTAAATAAGAGAGTACAAATAACTTTCTGAATTTAATAAAAAAAAACTTTAATGATGGGAATTTGAAGGGTTTTTTTTCTTTTCTTAATTTGTCTTTTTGGTGAGAAGAGGGTTTTATAAATTATAATAAGGATTTCTCCTAATCAAACCCTCTCTACCACCCCCCCCCCCCCCCCCATTTTCTTTTCTCTTTCTTTACTTTTTTTTTTGCGACAAAACACCATAAATTTGATAAATAAACCCCTGAATAACAAAGCTGTCCGACTTATACACAGAGTCCAAATCTTGCAGGCCAATTAAGCAGTAAAAAGGAACTAAACCCTTGAATCCCGCATTGAAGGTTATTGGGTCACTTGGGTTTTCTTCATTTGCCATTTCTGTTTACATCATCCTCTTTTTTCTTTTTCTGTTTTTGTTTACGTTTCTCTTGTGACCTTTTTACTTGGAAATTTTTTTTTGTATTTTGGCTTTGCCTGTTGATTATGTGAGTTAAACAAACCAAAAAGACAGAAGCATCTTTGCATGACTCTATTCAGTATTGCTTAATTTTTAATTATCTAGTCTCTAGTTCTGTGATTGCAAGGCGTTACAAAGAAAAATATTTACTTTACAAGGATTAAGACAATTGTACTGTGCTTTAATTTAAATGATTTTTCATATTGAATAACGCGGGAATAAGTAAAGTGCTACGTGGGGTTTAGTCCATGATAGAAGTAAATGGAAGGGAAGGGATGAATCAAGGTAATGAATCCTGATTAGTTTGGGCTTAGAGTCATGGACACCAAAAGAATGCTGCGAGTACGCATTGATTTGCAGGAGCAGGATGTGATGGATTTCATCCGGTACTAGGGAAAGGAGGTGTGAAATGAGCTGTTTTGCTATAAATCACTAGAGCAAGAGGCTTACTTTCAGGCGACTGGAGTTATGTCGCTGGATCATCTTATGGTTACTTTGAAGTGGTACTACTACTAGTTTTACCTGTAAAATTGGCCTTATATGCAACTGCTTTCTCCAGGTATGCACCATTGAATGTTGAACCACTAAAATCAGATTCTCTCATATCAGCAGCTGTAAAATTGGCTCTTCTGCATCAGCCATTTAGATTTGCTTAGATACAAGTTGATCTAGAACATGTAATCACTATTTCTGAGTAGCAGAATGAACATGTAGCGGAATATGAAGTGTATTACTTGTTTTGCTCTGCTCGACATGGTAGTGGTAGAGAGTGGCTCATTTCTCGTAAAATACTAAATTGTGTGGTGGATTTTCTTGTCAATTAGGAGCACTTAATATTTGCAATTGGAAATTATGCTCTCATGGTTTCAATTTACATTTTCTTGATTGCTGGGGGGAGAAATATCTGGGGACTTCAAGGGGCAAGAGGAAAAATATGGTTTCCTTTTGCTCCTTCATCCCTGATGACAAGGTACCTCATCCACCCCTTGCAGTAGAACAAATACTTGCACCTAGATTTACTGTATTGTAAAGCTAAACCGCTCTGTTTTCTTTCCAACTCCAGTGAGATTTATTTGAAATCAGGGAGAATTACCTGAAATTTTCATTCAAATGCACTGCCTTTCTGCACAGCAACAAAACCAGAACTTCAATTTTCTGACTGACAGTACATCAGTATTTGCAGCACACGAGCATCATTAAAGTAAACAAACCTGAGATCTGCAGAACCAAATTGCGCTGCTGACCCTATACCAAATTCCCCACGCGTCTCAGCTTCAAACCTATTAAGATCAGCAACAGCAGGCAAATTACAAGAACTGAAGCTAATAGCTGCAGCTACCAATGTAGTTGACACTACCCTTGCCCAATTCTTGGCTTTAGCAGTTTCCACCTCGTACCCATTTTTGGAACAATCTTGCTTTTCAAGGGAAAGTCAGTTAGTTGGAAACTAAACAGGCTTATATAAATAACCAGGAGGATAACATCAGTCTTTGTTTCAACTTACCAGCAAATTGGTTTCCTCTTTCTGTGTCTAATTGATAAGCTATGCGGAAAGGCTTAGATAAAGAAAGAATACGATGTGGAGTGGAGATGTTAGGAGACTTAATGGACATCGAGGAGATAGAAGTGAAAGCCATTACAACGTGTTTCTTGATTTTTGTTGGAGAAGCTTAGGATGCAATGGAAGAGAGAGTGTGTGATGGAGGGATATGACAGGAACAGAAGAAGGACTGCTTCCTCTATCCACTTGTATTTTTGTATCGGCTAAGATGAGCACACGTGTGCTTTGTTATTTGGCCAGTGGGTTGCCACTTGTGTTGGTGTAACAATTTCTTGAATTCGTATTTTTTAAAAATTTAAAACTTTTTATTTAAAATTTAAAAGGCTTGGTGTGATAACATTTTGGACCCACCGGCCCAAAAATCTTAGCTTCCTTTTGCAGCTCTATGAATCTTTGGAGTGTTGGGCCTATGAACCTCTAAATGGGCCTTCTTCCATTCAAAATCGTCTTCCTATAGAACCATTTTAAACCCCCAAAATTATAGCTCTTGGGCCTTGTATAAATCTTGAAGACCTAAACATACCAACTGGGTCTTCCCAACGAAGTCCTGGCCTTAATATCCAAAATAACTGGGCCTCGATGATTTGTGGACTCATTTTTGGAATCTGGCAGTCTTCGAGTTTTCTAATAGGCCTTATGACCATTATTTAAATAAATCTGGGTTCGCTTTACTACATATAAAAAAAAAAAAAAACCTTAATTACGAATGTAATGTAACCGAGATTTCTCTTTTCTCGATGTCTCCTTCGATCGATTTACCTTTTTTCTCGTAATTAAAATTTAGTAATTTCATTAATTATCTTGTAATTACATCAATATTAAGACTATGAAGAAAATTGCAATTTCATTTTTTTATTAAAAAAGATCAAATCTAATTTTTTTGAAATAAAAGAATATAGATATCATGTTCAAATTAGATTAGAGTGCATGAATGACTTACCATTAACTATGTAATTGATTTTTTATAGTGTTTATGAATTGTTTTATTAATATTTTCTGATGATGCTAGAAATTTTATCATTGAAATTTTTACGTGTTTCTAATATATTTTTTTTCTCTTGTTTTTCTTCCATGTCATTTTATTTCTAGCCATTAAAATATATTTTTTTCATGGTATTGAACATGCATGTTGATTTTTATATAGGATAATTATCTGAGAAAGGAATGGAAATTTGTGAGTTGTGCATGTAATATATATACATACATCATACCCAGTCAGTTACATATGTTCTTTATGTGCCTAATAATAATAATTATTATGTTATAATGAGAATCATTTCTATTACTGTGCTAGTTTAGAGAGAGAGAAAAGAAGAAAAGAACTCTGATGCATCGGGTTGGTGTCCTTGACATCCGAATTGAAAAGGAAGGCGAGGGGATTGATTGACGGAAAGTAACGGAAACCTGTGCTCCCTCGAACCCATCCATCCCTTTCGTGGGGGCATGTCTTTACGAGCGTTTATGTAGCCATACAGCAACATAACTGATCTAGGCAAGGCCTGTGGGGTTACCTAAGATAAAGGTCTCAGCCATCAATTCCAATCCCCCCATTAAACTCGTACGTGCGTGAATCACAGAGGATTGGGAGGCCAAGCCACACAAAGATCAGTTGGAGAGGCCAAATATATCAGACACTGCACCGCATTCAGTATCAGCTTTATCGGATTCTACACAACCCCACCACAAGGAGAGAGACGAAGAAAAGAGAGATATCCTCATGTCCCCACAAACAGCAACAAATAGCTCCTTGCAGGCTTTTACAGTGATGGCTTTTCCTCATTCGTACATTCCAAGCATCAATGCATTCATACTTGGATGCAGGCCAGCAAGGATGCATGCATCACTGGATCTGCAATGCGGTAACGGTTAGAATTTTTAAGATCTTTAATTTACTTCAGGTTCTCACGTGTTCAGTCCTTGAAGACGTGAGATGGACATGTAGGAATTGGAAGATATTGCTGCTTCTGTAAACTATAGTTATTAATCCTATCATGACATATTCATCCAAGGAACTTAAAACTTGTTGTCAAGAAATAAAAAATATAAAAATCATAATTTTAATGTATTTTAATTGAAAAATATTTTTGAAAAGCATGTATTACTAAATATAAACTAAACATAAACATAAACGTACTACCTGTAAAACACACCTAGTTGTGTAGATAATACTTACGTGTATTAACTAACATAGATCTTGTTACAAGTAAACATTAAGCGAGCTAACGTGTAAAGGGGATAAAACAGGGAAAAAAATCACCACCTAGTTTTATAACAACTAGAAATCTTGATTGGTCTTTAAAGGTTTTTATTAAAGAACTGGTTATGTACTAGGAAAGATAGACATCACTCTATATATTATATTTAAGATGAGTTGCGTTGTTATTTGTTTTCAATTATTACCGTGGTTTGCCTAAATTGATATGTATGTTATTCAGGGGATTGTCATTATCCACAAAACAACATTCAAATGACAAGGCTCGATATTAAACTTTACCAACATGGGTCATTTGGTGAACCAAATTAATTGGCTCTATTATTTGGTAATTAACATTTAAAAAACAAGGTCTATTGAGAGACCATTCCATCCTAGATTTTTTAATAGATAATAGAATCATTTAATATAAGGTTTGGATATTTATGATTATAGTCAACTGACTAAATAACATTCAGATGACAGGGTTTAATTTTAGATCATTTCATCTCGAGTTATTTAGAAATGATAGGCACGCCTATATATGAGAGTTATTATGGTTTGAAAAATTCATATTATCCATTAAGTAGGATTTGAAAAACGAGACTCGTTATTAGACCATCTCATCTTGGGCTGTTTAATAAATAATAGGAATACTAAATTGAATTTGTAAAATTATGAAATGAAATGATTATGTGGTGATCGAAAATTTCAATATCCTAGAAATCATATATTAACTTGTGCTATTATTCACTTATTGACATCTAAAGAATAGGGTCCAATATTAAACCATATCATTCTGGGTCGATTAATAATTAATAGAAACAATTGATTCATCGATAAAATATTAATTGATCCTATTACCTGATAATCCATTATCATAATTTTTAGATTTATTAACGAAATTTTTTATCGATATTTATATCACAGTCCGTCAATATGAATTTTTCTAACGAGCTAATGGATAGAAATCATCCATAAAAAAACTCTCGTTGGCAATTTGTGGTCTATCAGTAAGTCTATCGGTAATAATTTTACCGATGGATTTACTTATGGATAAAGTACGCCAAAAATAAATTTTACCCGCTTCATTCCGTCGGGATTTCAATTGATAAATATAACATATCATCGATAGAAAAACCATATGTCATTACATCGGTGAATTTTTTTGTTTGTCGGTATTTCTTTCAATGGATTTGAAATATAACCATCAAACAGACCGTATGTTATTCCGTCAGTAAGTAAACAGTGACAATGACATTTATGGTAATATTTTTTCAACTTTCTAGAATATACCGATGGATTTAGGTCACTAGTATCCCTATCAATAATAATTTTATAAATATATTTATAAAATAATTAAATTGATATAAAAATCAAATATTTATTACAAACTTAAATATTTATAAGTTCAAATACAATTAGTCTAGAATAGAAGTGTTGAAGGAGGAGGCAGGTCTTTCGCCGAAACTGGAGGGCGAATAAGAGGGAGCACATGTACTACTTATTAGTGATCTCATCTCCATTATCAATCGGTGGAGTTCGACCGTCTCAGCACTGAGTCGTTCATAATTAGCAACAAGATGGGTCATCTGAGCTTGAACTCACTAGATTAAAATCGCCTCGAACTTCGAAGTTCGACTGCTTGAAATTGATTACGAGCATTCAACGGTTGAAACACTATGAGTCGTCTGCAAGTCCTTGGTCATAGTGTTAGAGAGACCGTACACACGATTTCTATTAGGTTCATATACGATCTTACCTCCAACCACAAATCCAGATCGAGATCTGAATGGGTTGAAGGATCGTCACTGTGTCTCTCATTCAACCAGGTGTTTTATGTATTTTGGAAAAAAAAAGTTAGCAAATTTAAAAAAAACAATAACTTAAGAAAAAAATGCTTAAAAACAACATACCACAAATTCATTTTACTTCCTTCTTGGACTTTTTGATTGATTTCTTTATGAAATCCTTTGTGCTCATTGATAAATCTTTGTATAAAACATTTTTAACACTCATTTTCAACCACGCATATTACTAGTCTAATTTTCATTTTATTTTTATCATAAAAATATATAAAAATATAAATGTGTGACCTAAAGGTCAACACTTTCAAGGTGTGGTTAGAATAGTCTCATCGAGATTTTTTTAATGATACTGGATATATCAAAAACAAAATCTCAGTGTGTCTTCAGTGACCAGTTCTTTTTTTTTCTTCTCTCATTCTCTCTCATGTCACATTAACTTATTTCTTTTTTTTTATTGGTTATTGTATTTTAAATCTCATTTCTTCACTATTGAATCTTTATAAAATTTTAGATCGACTTTTATACATGTTAATTAATTTTGAGACATAAATTTTGAAATAACCGTTATTTTTTATAGCATTGTGTTTAAAGTGTGTTATTATCTTAAATAATTTTAACACATGTTATTTAGTATTTACCAAAACTTTTACCTAACTATGTTAAAATGATAAAACAAACTTTTTTTTTCTAACAAAGCTAGTTTTTTTTTTAAAAAAAAAATTCAGTTTACTAGTACGGGAAAAAACTCCTTGGATAACGTCATGTTGAGTATTTAGAAAAGTCAAATATAATTTAAAGCTTTCCATATATAATTAAAGTAAAGCACGCTAAAGTGTCTTAGTAAAAATGAAATAAAAAGAATACGGAAAGAAACACCCTACATCTCTCTCTTTTTTAAAACAAGAGTGCGATTATATGGATCAAATCATTTAGGCTAAGTACGCTAGAATTTCTGGCTAATAATGACTCGAACCCTGTTCTATGTCAGAGAATGGGCACCTATGGTCAGCGTGATACTGCTGAAGCTTGATGCCCCGACAGATTTTGGATCGACCCACCACAGAAATTTGCTGATGTCCAGAGATTTCTGTCAGACAGGACCTAGAGCTAGGGTTAGTCTGCCACTGTCCTAGCCAATGCTACTTACATATAAGTGCAAGTACCACCAATGAGCAGTGTGGTATTTTTATTTTTTAAATAGCACTGAACAAAAAAAAAAAAA
>Ga0325404_1005265_pt1 | contig 13627 bp, 13 predicted proteins | sample PopdelMetagenome_18_FD_205664 | JGI IMG/M metagenome (GOLD analysis project Ga0325404, IMG submission 205664) | Populus deltoides microbial communities from Bellville, Georgia, United States - Xylem-Control-R1 | ecosystem: Host-associated > Plants > Phyllosphere > Stem > Wood/Secondary xylem... | reverse complement strand
TGAATGATGAAATCATAAGAAAAATATCATTTAAAAAAATCCCAGGGTAAAAGCATGGTAATAAAAATAATGATAATTAAATCTAATAGGGAAAAAACTAAAAGATGATGAAATTGTAAAAAAAAAATAAAGTTATTTAAATAAAACAATACCAATAAAAAAATAAGGATCAAATTTGATAAATGAAAGAATTGATGAATAGAGATGGAATTGAAAAGCAAAAGTCTAAATTTATAAATTATTTTAAATAAAATAAATAATAAAAAAAACAAAAACCAAATCTGAAAGAAAAACAAATTGAAGGGCAAAAGATAATGCGCGAAATGAGGAAAAAGAAAAGAAAAAAAAGTTCACCGACACTAAATTGAAAATCAGTGGCTATGTTGCCTAATGATGGAGGAGTAGCCAAAACAATTCTAAAATCATTGTGGAAGGCGGTGTTTGGCCTCCAGGAGACACTGCATGCACCGCCTGAAGAGTATTGATATCTCCCACCCGCGTTAGCTCATACTTTGCACACACTAATTATTTTTTTATTTTAAATTATATTTTATATTTATTAAATATCAAATTTCTCCCGTCAACTTGATTATAACTAAAAATAATGAAAATACAAAAAAACCCCTTGGAAATCAGTTAAAGAATTCTTGTTTATAAGGATAATTTAATCATGCTTTTAAAAAGTAGAAATAAAAAAAAAAACCAGGACAATCATTAGATATTTCTTGTTTTTTAGAGCAATTTAGTTATTTTACCATGCATAAAAACTAGTTGTCCCCAATTAATTTAATAATAATTAATGAATCATATGAAAAGTTTAATAAAAAAAAAACCCAGGACAATGGTTAATATTTTTTATTTTTTAGAGTAATTTAGCTATTATATGAAAAAACTAGTTATCCCTGATTAATTTAATAATAATTAATGAACCAAAAAGTTTATATTAACCTCAATAGACAGTAGAGGATTTTATTTGGAAATAGCAAATTCATCATTGCATTGTTTCAATGCACATCAAAATAAATTTAGTGCTATAGTGAAATCCTGATGCAAATTATTACTTTTAATTTAATTTTAATTTTAATTTTAATTTGTTGTGTTCACGTCCTTCTTCTCCTTCTTTTCATTTTTGGGAATTACAGGTGTCGGATGTCAAGATTTATTATCTTCCTTTTTCTTCCCAATATTGTTGAATGATAGAATCTTTCCTGTTATTATTTAGATGATGTAGCTATAGGGTCATGATTTTTGGTTGAGTTCAGTTTTTATTAAAAATTAATAATTAAATGATGATAAATATAAATATGGATAATTATTTTTGGTTTGGTTCAAACCGACCGATTTCAGTTTGGTTTTTATGACAAAAACCGGTTCAAATCGGTTTGGCTCGGTTTGTTTCTTGTTTTGTTCGGTTTTTTTTCCCGTTTTTTTATTTGGGTTTGGTTTTTTCGGCTTCAAGTTTATAAAACCGAACCGGTCGATTTTTTAAAATTTTAATCGGTTTTTTTCACGGTTCAATTTTTTCAGTTATTTTTTTTCCTGATTTTCTCGATTTAATTGGTTTTTTTAGTTTTTTTGCTCACCCCTACATAGCTCTGTGCTTTTTTTGACATTTATTATTATTATTATTATTATTATTATTATTATTATTATTATTATTATGCATTCGATGAACTGATGGAATGCAATAGATTTAGACATACAAAACTATATTTTTAATTAGAAAAGGTAAGATAGAAATGTGGATATGGAATAAGTTTCTCCTAGCATCTTATAAGGTGCATGAAACTATAATATATAAATGAAGTTCTTGTTTAATTCTATATACCAAGCATTACTCGATAAAGTTTCTTCCTCTAATTAAAAAAGAATCGAATATTTTAAAATTAGAAATTAAATTAAAAAATTGGGTAAAGTATACACCCTTTGTTCCTATAATTGTAATTTAGTTCTTTGATTATCAAAATTGGGCCCTTTTTTTTAATAATTTGCTAGATTTCAATGCATATTTTTCCTATGTCTTGACACAAAAATTAATGATACCTGATATTAAATATAATAAAACCGAACCCTTGATGAAACTTATGGTAAAATAAAATAAGGGTTCAAAAAGTTTGTACAAAAATCTATTTAAAAATAAGATCGGAGGAATTAGACATGGCATTAACCCGTCAAAATATGCAATGTGGAAGGTGTTTTTTTTAAAAAAAATTATTATTATTATTTATTAACTTCTGAAACTGTTTTCACACACTTTGATTAATTTTACAGAATTTAAAATTAATAATTATATAAATTTTTAAAAATCCTAAAATTTATATACTCTAACTAATAATATTTAAGAAGTAAAATTAAAATCTAAATAGTTGAGTTACGTCTACTAGATTGATAATAATTATTATTATTATTTTGTTTGCGGCGGTGGAATAATACATTCACAGGAGAAGTCATATTTGAAGGTTGTTTGTTGTCAAATTATTAGCGGTCACGGGAGATGAATATGTCTTGTCCCGACAGAAATAAGAATATTGGAAAAAGAAGTTTTTTTAAAAAAACAAATTAGCTTTTTTTTTTAAATATTAAAAAATAACATAATTTTTTTATAAAAAATAATGAAATAACACAATTCTTTTTGCTATTTAGAAATGCATAAATTTCAAAAAACAACTATGATATGGTTAATAATAATAATAATAATAATAATAATAATAATAATAATAATAATAATATTGAAAATACATTGAAATTTTCATTACAACACTTCTTATACCATCAAAAAAATCTTTAAAAGATAAATTTAACGATATCAAAAAAAATTATCATTAATAATTTGAGTGTGTCAAACTTGTCATCTCAATATAACAGATAGCTCACTCGAATCATTGTCGATGATGTTTTATAATGTATAATTAAATTTTTTTTTATTAAATTGGTAATATAATAATCAGATTTGAAAGTCATGATTTTCACCTTCCACATATATAATATATTATTTTACCAATATTTTTAAAAAACCATGCTAATAAACAAAAATAACCGGAAAAGAAAGCTTCCTGTAAATCTAAGCATCTCTAGGCTCACGAGTTGCTACAATACTGTATTATTTTATGTGAAAAAATCATCACATAAGCTGACAAAACTCACTAATGTCTTCATGACCTCGCCTCGAAAAGTAGTCTTTTGATTATTTATTTATTTATCTGGAATTTTGAGAATTGATTTAGAATATAAACGTCTTGAAATTGCCATGGATCATGAATGAGCTTGAGCAGTTCATTTGGAGCATGGATGTGAAATGTTTTTTAAAAATATTTTTTTAATTTATATTTAATTTTAGTATCAACATGTTAATACGAAAAACTTGAGCATTTGAAAAACACCATGTTGATATTTTTCCGAGAAAAACGGGTAGCAAATGTAGAAGGAAGCGGCCGAATATCACTTGCACTTCACGTAAAAAGCAAGCCACGATCATCTTAAACTACAGCATGGCAATTTCCTCTTTTCCGCAAAAAGATAAAAAGCATTAATCATGATCTCAACTTTAAACTTGATTCTGCAGTTCAATTAAAGAAATTTAAATGGCAGCAAGAAAGAATGTCTATGTATTAAAGTGAAGAAACAAGCTGACAAATGGATTGGATTAGAGAGATAAAAAGGAAAAGGAGAGCTTTGGACGGGTGGAGATGCTTTAATATGCTCTTCAAGATTTGACACCTGTCCATTTCTCTCTGTTGCTAACTTTATTTTTCTTGATTTCCCATCTCTTGTCCACCCTCTTTCTTGCTCTTTCAGCTTCCAAGACTTGAGCATCTCCCAGATATTATTAAATAGAGATATGCCCAAGGGCTTGATAAAGAATCAAGCAAGCCAAGTCTTTTTATTTTAGCTGACAGTGTTTTTTAGATGGTAAGGTGAGCAAGCACTACTCTCCATATCTTGTTTCTTGATCTCTTTTTATGGTTCTTGGTTCTGAAGAGAAGTTGTGAAAAGCGAAAGCCTCATTTACAGTTGACACAATTACGTAGTGCAGTGTCTTTTTTTTCTCTTCCTTGTACCTTCACTTTCCTTCTTGCTTTCAAGATTAATTTTTGCAATTATTAGAGAGAGAAAGAGTGCTAATTTACAAGAGGCTGAGATGGGTTGCCTTAGATCCAGGGATGTGAGAAAGGGTAATATCTTTTTTAGGGTTTTCTTGTGATTATTGGGACTTTAAGTTTTCTTGGGTTCTTTCTCATGACCTTTTTTTATTTCTCTTTCTTGTGTTTAAAGACAAGGGGTTGGCTTCCAATTTAGTTGCTCGCTCTATTTTTCTTCTTTTTATGAGATTTTGTTCTTTTTTTTTTTTTGTGGATTTAAGGTTACTTTCGTGGTTGTTTCTCTCTCATTGTAGTTGATGGTGGTAGATAGAGAAGACTCCAGAGAAGAAGTTAATGAGGCCATTAACAGTTCTAGCCCATCTACCTAGAGTCTCTAATTTCCACTAATGGAAATTTGGATCCGTTGCTGTTGACCAGATCTGACTAACCATTTCACTTTCATTAACTTTTAACTCACCCATATCTTTGCATCCTCTGGATTTGCCTCCTGATTTAGTTAAAGTATTGAACTTTGCTTTACCTTTTCCTAAAAGGCATGGAAAATGGTCTGTCAAAACCTCTTGCTCACATTCCAAAATCATTCTTGATAAGTGAAGGGTTGATAATTTTAGTTGAATAATGACAGGCTGTGTGATCTTGGAGGGGTTAGAGGGTAACTTTTTGTACTGCCCAGATAGTGATTTTGATGGAGGAGATGTATCCGGCGGTTGCAGTGCCATTTAGAGTAGGTAATTCAGCCTGTGAAAGTCCATCCATAGATACCCACATGGATATCACAAGACTTTTAATGGCAGACACGGCTAGCTTATTATCTGATACTGTAACTAAGGTTCCTACTGCTGGGGATAAGGACTGTAATTGTGGTGATTTAGACAATGAAGTTAAAGATACAGCGGCTCCAGCTTCAAAAGAGGACAGGGGAGGAAGAGGAGCCCCTTTGTTGGATATGATCTCTGAAACTGAAAGAAATTGGGTTGTTGACGATGATGGGATAACACGGGAAAGTGAGGAAGATGATTCTTTGTCGTTGGAGGGTGATCCAATTCTTGATAGTTCTTGTTCTCTTTCAGTGGCTAGTGAGACAAGTAGCTTATGTGGAGAGGATCTCTTGAGTTTGGAGACCACCTCTGAGGTAGGAACACTGAATTCTGTAGAAATTAAAAAGAGCATTGGTGGTGTTGATATTGTTGCCAAGACAGCAGATTTGGGGGATTCAAACGTTGACACTGTTGTGAGCGATCCCCCTTCGGTGGCAGGAAGTGTTGAGGAAGAGGCTGGGGATGGATCTGATGCAAAGACATCTTCTGTGGTTCTTCAGTTGACTCTGGAAAGAGGGACCAGTGGAACAGTCGCAAGAAGTGTTTTTGAAGTGGACTATGTACCCCTTTGGGGATTTACATCTGTTTGTGGAAGGAGACCGGAGATGGAAGATGCAGTTGCTACTGTGCCTTATTTTTTAAAATTTCCTATTCAAATGCTGATTGGCGACCGATTACTTGATGGAATGAGCAAGTATTTGCCTCACCAGACTGCTCATTTCTTTGGAGTTTATGATGGTCATGGAGGCTCGCAAGTAACTTATCCTTTTTTTCTATGCTGCTTTGATTTTCTTCCTACTTTCAAATCATGTTGTTGCTTCCTTTCTAGAAGTGATTAGTTTACTTTCTGCTGGCTTTCTTTGTTTAGGTGGCAAATTATTGTCATGATCGTATCCATTCGGCTTTGTCCGAGGAGATAGAATTTGTTAAGAATGGCCTGAGTGAAGGAAGTATTAAGGATAGTTGCCAGGAGCAGTGGAAAAATGCTTTCACCAATTGTTTTCTCAAGGTTGATGCTGAAGTCGGAGGAAAGGCTGGTGCCGAACCAGTTGCCCCAGAAACTGTTGGTTCTACTGCTGTTGTGGCCATTATTTGTTCATCCCACATCATAGTAGCAAACTGTGGAGACTCACGAGCAGTTCTTTGTCGCGGGAAAGAACCAATGGCATTGTCAGTGGATCATAAAGTAAGAGCCTTTTACAACTTTAAGCTTGGATATTTTAAGATTTTAATGGTAGTAGTAGACAGGAAAGCTGATTCTTGTTCATTTGATTCTCTTGTTAAATCTTATCTTAGCCAAACCGAGAAGATGAGTATGCAAGGATAGAAGCAGCTGGAGGCAAGGTCATACAGTGGAATGGGCATCGTGTCTTTGGTGTTCTAGCAATGTCAAGGTCTATTGGTATGTTTTTCTACCCTGATTTTTTTCTGTTTCTTCCTTCTCTAATTAAGCCATGGCATCTGTCAGCAATATCCTTATCTGGTTTCTTTTGCATCTAAGTTAGTATTGTGCTCCAAATGGCTAATTTTGAAGGCAAGCATAAAATGACCACATTCACTTTCAGAAAGGACTCCATGGCATCCAATGACTATTCGACCATAGCTGTCTTTTCCCTCATCGTTGATTGTCTCTGGTAACAATTTAGGGGATGCATGTTCATAATCATAAGACATGGCAAGTTCGTACTTACTATTAATGAGATGCTTGGACATTCTTGGTGATCAGAAACAAATATTCTTGGATTAATTTTAGGTGTTGGAACCTCTGGAGAATATGTCCAATTCTGAAAGAATTTCCTTGTCCATGTCATCAAAGACAAGTAAATAGAAATACTTGGTATTTGTAATGCTAGGATAAGCAAGTGATCCATCAATGCCTGCTAATAATTTTTACATGTTAAATTTCTCTTTTTCCTGCTTTGTTTATTTTCTTGGATAGTGAGTTCTTTGATGTTGAGGTATTTTTTGGCCAGTTCAAGGACTTGATGATTATGGGCATATAAATTTGTTAGTCTCTCTTTATGAAAATAAATGGATCATATAGCCTAAAACGTTATGAATCACTCGTGCTTTTGGATTGCAGGTGATAGATATTTGAAACCATGGATTATTCCAGAACCCGAAGTTATGTTTATTCCTAGGGCAAAAGAAGATGAATGTCTCATTCTGGCAAGTGATGGTTTGTGGGATGTCATGTCAAATGAAGAAGCATGTGATCTGGCACGCAAACGGATACTTGTCTGGCACAAAAAGAATGGCTCTGCGCTCTCCTCCTCAAGGAGCGAGGGAATTGATCCTGCAGCTCAAGCAGCAGCTGAGTTCCTCTCAAACCGTGCCCTTCAAAAAGGAAGCAAGGATAACATCACTGTAATCGTGGTGGATCTGAAAGCGCAAAGGAAGTTCAAAACCAAAACATGACAGTTTCTTTTGGCAGCTCATTTTGTATACTTCTCATCTGGTACGATATAGTGTTGCCCGTCTGTTTTTCACCTGGGCTTTATTGCTAAATGGAATTAGATGCCTGTATGTATCTGTAGAACTCGCAGCATCCTAGAACTCTTCTTTAAACTGAAGAGTTGCCATCTACTGGCTAGTTCTGGCTATGTAAATCTTAGCTGCTTGTTGTAGGATAGGAGATCGCAACGGTTCGTCTTATGACATTATGGGCAAATGTATTTGTTATGCCTCCGAGTTGGAAAAGAAAACAAATTGCTCTGTGAGGTATTGACTTCCTATTATTTTAAGCATGTGCTTCTTAAAAAGGAATTAGATAAACTTTGGAGGTGGTTGCCAGTTTTGATGACGCCCGTCATCTCACTTTCTGGAGTTTTTTCACCTAGCTATTATGGAGTTTATGATCATCCTAATTAGTTCTACGGATGCAAAAATAGCAGAGAAGGCTCTGGTTGAAGGCAAGGAATGTGTGTAAAGCGGGCGACACCGAAGTTTCAGGTCATTGGCAGTGGTTCAGGGCAGCACAGCAGCTTGATGCTATTCTCTTTTTCAGTCATCTTATACCCAAATGTATCGAGAATATGTCAGTAGCTTGGAGGTGCCAGCCATGTTGTCAGGTTTCAGTTAATGAGTTCTCGATGTCCAAGTAGCAAACAGATTCAGAAAAAAAAATACATACAGCACTTTCTTTTCTGTGAACCTGTGATTTGCAAGTTTGATGATACACTGCCGACTACTTCATTGATAATGATCAAATATATCGAGTAGTTGATGAAAAAACATAAATGCTTGCGATACTCAAGTCTCTTTACAGGCTTATTTTTCAATACCAAGTTCTTATTTTGACACACAGTCCATTATTTTTCTTCCTCAAAACATAAAGCCAAGACGCAAGCATGGGGAATTCATCCCTAGTATTTCCTGAAAGCCAATTCTTTCACAGCCTCGCCAAGTTTTGTCTCCTTCTGAATGCTTTGAACCCAATTTGCATTGATGTGCACCCGCTCAATGCTCTGCTTCAGGGTTCTAGAAATGGCAGGCTTCGTGCGGCTTGCAAAGAACTCCTCTACCTCCTTGGCCTTCTCAAATGAAGCAAACTGTAGAAGAGAGAACAACATAAGAACATATTTCAGAAAAATATTGTCCAGATATAAAATATTTACACTAGAAAAAACCAAAAGAAAATAAGAAATCAATAGTATGAGAGAGAGGGGGCGAACCGGTGAGACAATCATGCTGACAAAGCGAGTTAATAAAAATCCTGAACCCCAAGTTTCTGTAATGTGATCCCATTTATCCTGCGTACAAATAATATACCAAATTTTATTTTATTTTTTAAAAAAGGAATAAGAGGAAACAAAAGATGAAAAGCAGGTTTCATATTGTTCTTCCAAGTAAGAGTTGCAAGATGGTAATTCTGTGAACAACTCGTGTGCGGTGTCTTGGAAAACTACCCAATGTTGCAGATGTTCATGCTCACCAAACAACTTTACCATAAAGCTTCCCGATGCTTCTAGGATGACTAGCTTAGTAAGTATTACCTTCAGCCAAGCCCAAGCTGTTTCACGTCCTTCCTTGCTAACAGCAAGTCCAAAAACAGCATCTTGACTACGAACCTATATAAAGAAAAAATGCACTCGTGGCCGTTAAGCTTCAAGGGATTTTACTTCTAGATGTGAAATGCTGACCTCAATAATTGTTCAAAAAAAAAAAAACCTCTGATGTCAACAAAAAGTTGAGAGCTTCAAGAATTATGTTTGGATCTGGACAAGATGCTATTGAACCTGCAAAGCATTAAAACATAAATTTACCAGAAATTTAATGGTTCATATATCAAGCATTACTTTAGCAAAAGACAGTAAATACCCAGAATGCGCGTTTTCTCCTGGCTTAGATCAGTCTCTCTATAAACCTGTAGAAGAGAATCATAATCTGATCTGTTTGAAGTGCTGACTCTCTGCATTACAGCCACATATGCTGCCTGCAACCATAGTCATTGGCCATGAGGCACTATAAATGGAGGAACACTAGAATTTAATAATAAACTGCAAAAAGCTTACAAACCTTTCTTATATCAGGTGGGAGGAGTGGCGTATTTCTGTCCTCTAAAAATGCATGAAAGCGCCTACTTGCTTCATCCAGTGTCAGATCATGTCGAAAATAAGCAAGGGCAGTCAAAACTTCTCCTCTTAACATTGCATCCAAATGGCTTTCGCCTTGCTTAGGATCCCAACCAAGCTTCCTGCAAAGACAAATTGAACATTGGAAAAAATGGGAGCTAAAAGCATAAGAATTAATGAAAAATTATGCTTTCTGGAATTGATAATGCTAGATATTTAGACCCATATATACACACATACATATTTTGCTTGACATATGTATTTATATAGCTTGATATTTTGTTCCCTATGTGTTGGAGAATCCCTCCAGAACCAAACCTCTTGGTAGTCTTATACAAGCTTCTGTACCTAATTTCTTGCAGATTATGGGAAGTGACTTCGAATCTTTTTAGTTATGTTTTTATTCACAATACATCACAAGAACCTTAAAAGTGCAGGTTTGATGTTTTAATGAGTATGGTGAGCATGATCTTGGATCCACATTTTGCTTGTGCGCCACTTGATGCAAATACATGTTCCAGTTGATAGGGTGTACATGCTATAATTTCTAGTCGGTAAAACTTACTCTGCAGAAAACTGGAGAAGATTGATAAAAAATTGGTTAATGTCATCCTTTAGATCAGGGGTTGCATCTGCTGCAATCCTTCCAACTTTAGAACTTATCTGTGAAGAGAAGGGATCTTGATCAGGACTAATAAAGTATTGAAATAAATTGAGATGAAAGATATATGTTGAGGTAAAAATTACATTAATCAAGTTAGATAGCACAATATACTCAAGTTCCTCTCTGTAAGCACCCATCAGTTTAAGCAAAGAGGTCAAAGATTGCTGACGAGCCATACAAAGGGCAAATGAGTCATCCAAAATGCCTGTTAAAAGAATAACTGGGAGTTATTTTTCTCTTTTTCTTCACTTGTCAATGAGAAGCAATTAGTAATCCAAATTACCAAATCTGTCTGTTTCAGTGAGGTTCTTCTTCTCTATAGCACATCCAAGTCTAGCTCTGAGCTCCTCATCATACTTAACCCTATAGAAACCAGTCTGTTCCACATTAACTTTAATCCAAGAACTTCCACTCCCCACCTGGCAGGAACCCAGGAGTTCCTTGACATCTTGAGTTTCTGACTTTGTTTGCAATAAGAAACTCTTGTGTGCATCGTATGAACAGCAGCATAAAGTTATTGGGACAATCCATTGTCCATCTCCAGGGGCACCACTTGACAGGAATTGTGACTGCCAATTGTTACATTTGCTTATTAGAGAATTGAGTCTTCTAGAAGACAAAGCATTTGAATTGAAGTAAATTCAAGCTTTAAAAGAGAGAACAATAAAATAAATGTGTTGAAAATCAGAAAAGAAAACCTGTTCAAATTCCAATTTCTGATCCTTGAATTTGACAGAGACAACTGGATATCCTTGCTGCCTCGTCCATGAATTCATTAGCTTGTTCACAGGTTCACCAGATCCCTCCTCAAGAGCAGCCCATAAGTCTTCTGTCTTTGCATTTGAGTAAGCATGCTTCTTTATGTATGAAGCAAGTGACCTCTGATTTATATAGACAGGGCATAATTAATTAATTAAATCACGTTCACCTATAACATATGCAAGTGCGAGCATGCATATGCATTACTCCAATAACAACAAGCTACATTAATTGAAAATAAAAAGGTTGACTAAAAAGGATCAAGAGGCATGCTATGACAGACATTTATCAAATGAGCAACACATGCTATGCTTCTCTATGTCTCTGTTATATAGGTGAAAATAGATATAAGAACAAAGATATAAAAGGCTGCTTCAATGGTAAAGTTAAATCTTGAATTATGTCATATCAAAATATGAACCTGAAAGCTCTCGGCACCAAGATAGCTTTGCAGCATCCGGATAACAGACGCGCCCTTTCTGTAGCTTATTGCATCAAAAATTTCATCAATCTCAGAAGCATGATTTATGTCCACCTGGAGACAAAATTTTGGTTGAGATGAGAAATGCTAGAATGAAGTGATAGTGTGGAAAAAAAAATGTCCATTTACCTCAATTGGGTGGGATTCTGCGAGGCCATCCAGCTTAAGACCCTCCGTACATTCATCAAGAAACTGGGTCCATATTTTCCAATCTGGGAACAAGCTATCAGTAGCTAGATAGCTCACCTGAACACATGCAAATCATTTATACATGATGCATTAACTAGCATCTGCTGCAACTGGTGTAAGAATAGAGCAAGAAATATACCCATGTAGCAAAACCCTCGTTTAGCCATAAATGTGTCCACCACTCCATTGTTACAAGATTGCCAAACCACTGGTGTGCTAGCTCGTGTGCCACGACAGTAGCAACCTGGACAGCAACCAAAATGAAAATAATTAAACGTCTCACCCAAAGCAATCATACATTATGTCAATAAAAGTCTGACATCCAAAACCAATTTTAGTTAATGGACCTACCCTCTGCTTGTTGGCAGCAGCAGAATGCTGATCATCATAAAGCAAGGCTGTTTCACGGTATGTAACTAAGCCATAATTCTCCATTGCCCCAGCAGCAAAATCAGGGATTGCAATCATATCCAACTTCGGAAGGGCGTATGGCACAGCAAAATACCTGTGCCAATCAGAAGAGTTGGTTTAACTTTGACAATCAAATAGAACACTATAAACAACAAATAGGGCAAGAACTTTATGCCATAGGTGGTATAGTTTTTAGTTACTATTGATCTATATCCATCTGTTGACAGCAGACACCTACAGCTAGTGGTCAAAACAAATCGGCTAAGACATAGTTTCAAACTAGTAGAGGCATGAACGTTAGTGATTTCCTTTTTTATCCATCCAATTCTGTTTAGAATCGAATTTTCAGTGAGCTATTGCAATCTTACCTCGCTGGCCCCACACCTATTTAGACTACCCCGCCACTTCTTTACCACCGTAACTTGAATCTAATCACTCTACTGGACTGCCATACACGGCTAATGATCAATTAATTGAAAAGGTTACTAATGAGGGTAAAACATACCCTTTAAATAACTCAAGCGTCTTCACAGCAACATGCAATGCAAAGTTCCCTTGTTTTGTTTTCCCAACTTGACAATATACACGAACTTTCACCCCTGTGAAAATTTTTATAACATCCCATCATCAAAACAGAAACATTAACAATCATAAAAATCAATTCAAATCTGAGAAAAACAGCACCATCAGATGTATGATCTTCCACATAATCAAACAGGCCAACGACAACTGCAACCAAATAAGTAGACATGATAGGCGTTTCTTGATATGAAACCGTCTTCAAATCTCCATTCACTTTCTCCTCGATAATCGGCATATTAGAAAGAGCCACAAGTTCAGCTGGCACTTCCAATGTGATCTTGAATGTAGCCTACAAAACACCAGCAAACAACCATTAATAAAGAAAAAATAACACACTCACTCCAATTTTTGGGTTTTAAATTGACAAACCTTGCAAGCAGGCTCATCCCAACACGGAAAACATCTTCTAGCATCAGCAGGCTCAAACTGCGTGACGGCCATGTTCTTCTTCTCTCCGTTAATCTCATAAGTACTAAACACAACCAGAACAAAAAATCATAACATAACTAAAAAAAACTTACGATTTATTAACCTTTTTTTTTTACCTTCTGTAAAAACCTTTCATTTTGTCATTCAAAACACCATCAAATACAATTTCAAGAACTCCAATCCCAATCGGAAGCGTTTTCGCAAATTCCAACACCAATATCTCATCTGCTTCAACCAACTCAACTTTCACTGGTTGCAAAACCTGCTTTAATTTTTTTTATTGATTAATTAACAATCGCATTAATATTATTATTTATAAAAACGACATCGGATGAGGTCGGTTACCTTGGAGGAGGAGGAGTAGGAGACGGAAGCAGAGTTGATGGAGAGGTCAGCAGCGTTGAGGACGATGAAGTTGGTATTTTCAACGATATCGAGATCGATAGCGACGGAGCCAGCGAAAGTGCAGGCGGTTAAGTCGGGTTTGAGGCGGATGTCGTAGCGTTTAGGGATGGCGAATTTTGGGAGGCGTGCCTGTCCTTTGAACTGATCCATTTTTCTGCTTGTTTGTTTGGGTTTGAGAGAGAGATAGAGAGTCAGCGTGTGAGATGAGTAAGAGA
>Ga0325404_1005264_pt1 | contig 13628 bp, 5 predicted proteins | sample PopdelMetagenome_18_FD_205664 | JGI IMG/M metagenome (GOLD analysis project Ga0325404, IMG submission 205664) | Populus deltoides microbial communities from Bellville, Georgia, United States - Xylem-Control-R1 | ecosystem: Host-associated > Plants > Phyllosphere > Stem > Wood/Secondary xylem... | reverse complement strand
GAGAAGTAAAGACTGGCGAGTGAATTTAATTCACTCGGCACTGTGCACCTCAAGAAGTGAACAGCGCAATGAATTAATTCATGGCAGGAAAGGAGAAGCAAATTAATATTGCTTTCTGCTAACCAGCGTTCCGAACGTGAATTGTGGTAGATTCCACACAGTAAATAATGTTTTGTATTTTACTAAAGCAAATGTAGAAACAACCACGTAAACAAAAACAAACGTAGTCTTATCAATTCATCATCTATTTTTTTTATACATGCATTCAGAGCATAGCCAAGATCAACTTGAAATGTTAGGTGCAGTCCTGCAGATGATAAATTTTATTTTCTGAAGGAATCTAATTTTTTTTTTTATTTGTTATTGAACAATAACATCACCAAGAATTTGTCCCGTGCAGTGTAAAATCATGTTGGACTGTTCTGTAATTGATTATCAATTCGATAAGCTAGGGCTGTATATCTTCTTTAGTTTTGGCTTGTGAAAGATGGTGAAATCCCAATGGCGACTGGCGACTGTCGAATTTGCATCAGATTGCTCAATTAGCAACTGAACACGATGATTCCACACGAGAAGAAAGATTGTTCATGGACATTATTACATGCTAAAATTAAAGGAGGATACCCTTTGTGATTGTATCAATCGTCCATATACCAGCATGAAAGATACTCATTGAGTCACAGCACTAGATATTAGCAAAATCATCAAGGTTTTGTTCCCTTTTGTTGATATGCTTTATCACCTTTGAACTGTGAGCAGAATTGGTTTTTGTGATGTTGAAATTTCTTTTATGGCACACCAGCTTTTGCAAGCACACCCACTTCAGCAAGTACATAAACATTATACATGTAATGTAAATTGAATACATGCTCACACATTCTGTGCTCGCTTGTCTAACAATTTTGAACCTGCAGATGAACCAGGCTGTTGTTAGCATTCAAGGAGTGGATGTGCAGCTCTGTGGAGTCAATTTTCTAGAATTTTTGGTACACATAATTTCTCAAGTTATTTCATCTTATGATCATGTTGTTTCAGCCGTGTTAATTCATCTTATTTTCTTAATTTTTGGTACACATAATTTTCTTTCCTTGATAGCCTCGTGTTGTACTTCCATAAAATAAAGAAATAAAGCACAGAAAAAAGGAGGCAATGCATCTAAACATCTTTGTGCGGATGAACAACTCAAATTGCTTGAGAGCTACATATGTTTCCATTGTGCAAATGAGCTGTTTAGAATAATAAGACGTATCTCGTAATTTTACAACTGCTTAGTTTAACATCAATATAAAGGGGCTTAAAAAAAAGGGTAAAAAGGTACCACCAACACACCCATCTAAGGTGGCATGTTGCTTCGCGCGTCACAAGATGTCATCACACTTACTTGTGCAATATGCTCTTCTTCGAAAGCTTTGGTTTCTTATGATTGTGGTTCTGCCACGGTTAAAAGAAACAAGATTTCAACTTGAGAAAACGCCAGAGGTAATGGAAGAAGATGTACTGATTAAAAAAAAAAACAAGAAAATATACCTTGTGTCTATCTACTGCTCCATAATCTGTCCTCTCCTTCCAGTTGCTCTTCCGTAATTTGATGGGCCGATTTCCAACATATTTACCTGAAATCAAGGTTAAGAACAGCATCAACATGCTAACACAGCTCAATCCATTAAGATTTTAATATTAAAGGACAAAAAAATATTAGTTAATTTCATCACTAGGAAAAAGGAATTAAAAAACTGAAGGAAGATCAATTCAAGATCTACCTGAATTCAATAACCAAGGATCGACAATGCCCAGTGATCACCAGGTACTTACAAAAGATTAACTAGTTTGATTTCAAATATGACATCTCCTTTTCCCAATACAGAAGCTGGGTGATAAAATTCTAAATTATTAAGCAAGATGCAACGTCTTCTCCTCGTTAAATGTTTTGTTCAGTGGCTGAAAGCTGATCACTTACCCATTGCAAAGTTAAAAGTTACTAAACAACCACCCTTCAAGGTTAACAAAGCCACTGAGGTCAGAGGTGTCTATAAAATGGCCCAAACACCCCCACCCCTTTTCTCTTCCTCATAACATAAACAGAGACAACTGCTCAGACCAAAAAAAAATTGAGAGACTAGCTGACTCACCATTCATCTCCTTAAGTGCAGCAGCTAGGTCAGTAGGGTTGGCAAAGCTAACAAATCCATAGCCCTTGGTCTTGCCACTCCGCTTATCCCTGACAACCTATTATGTGAGAAAGCACAACAGCATATGCATATAAGGTAACCGTTACAGCTTCCAAAAAAATAGAAATAAAAACCAGAAGGAAAGGGCAAGAAACAGAAACACCCAAAACATGATAGTAAATGCATGTTGGGTGCCGATGCACAGGCACACAGAAGAAACATGCATTTTCAACATAATCACAGCCCAATTCCCCAGCCAACCACGGGCTTTGCAGATGAGGTAACAAGGACTAAACTGAAACAAGCAGAGCCAGAGCATCATGAATCAAGTCCCCAAGAACATGACTAAGATTAGTAGGTTATTTCAACAGCCAAACTTCTATGAAAAACCTCCTTTTTAGACTCATACCACAACAGAATTTCAGAAAATTGAAGTCCTTATGGAGATCATTGCAAGTAAATGCAAAAAATCTACATTGAATACAACTAGCCAGGCCTAAATCAATCCAGATACTGCTCATTTCAGATGAATCTCTGGAAGACTTTATTAGATTGCTCCATCATACTAATAAGACAATAAATTCCACATAAATCAGTTCAAGAGAAAAATAGCGAAGCAGATACAGGTTGCTTGGTAACTGAACCAAAACTACTAAACCCAGGCACTCTGGAGAACCTAGTCAGATCTATTGACAGTACCAGACCTTCAAAAAGTCATCATCTTATCAAGATCAACTCAAACACAAAAACATCTAGGGAAAAGCACCTGCATGCTTAGAGGTTATGGAAATTTGGAAATTTTGTGGTGAGCAAAAGATCCTGAAACTCAGGTTTCTAACGAAATCAGCACATGGAGCCCACTTAAAAATTTTAATGGGTTACTAACCTGACTCCAACTTGTTCAGATCAAGAAAACCAGCAATACGACTCACTTAGTCTGTGAGTTATGTGAAAAATAACCTACACAAGCTCCAGATGTCAATTCCAGCTGTCCACATCCAATATTTAATGATCAAACCTGACTTTGTCTATCCTGGATATATCGCACCCAGAAAACAAAATATTTAAAAAACAACGGGTTTAAAATCCTTGCTATCAACATATGACCTAACATATTGACTCTGTAATTTTAGAACAAAACAGGAAAAAAAATCTTAGATTATTGCATCAATTTGCAACTTGAAGGTAATTCACATGATCAAGATGTCCAAGCAATATGTAGATTGTAGACAAAGCCTACCTTAGTACACAGAAAAATACACCTCTGTGCGCTTCAAAGAAAAATCTGAACAGGAAATGGCAAGGTTTCACAGACAAGGCAAACAATACAAAAGAAATCAAGAAATGGAGTGAGACAGCAACTTACTCTGGCCAAGTTAAAAGAAGGAAACCTCGAAAATGCTTTTGAAAGAACATCATCATTCACCTCATTACCGAGATCACCACAAAATACACGGTAGTCATCTGTAAACAGCACAATTAGAACACCTTAGATAAGAAACACATGAAATACAGTGAAGAGTGAACAAAATCAATATCAACGAAATAAACATTTTATAAGAATGTTTACTTTATTAAAAAGCTCAAAAAAACAAGATTGGGTTAACATACTTTCAGGCCATTCTGCAAGAGTTGGATCCTCCCATGTCAGGCCAGCAGCTTTACGAGGAACTGCTTTCTTTTTAGTTTCTGCTTTATGTTCAATCTCACTACTCGCAAGGGCTGCTTTTACACCCTCAAGTGCTTCAGGTGTAATCGTTTGTGCATCCCTTTGAAATAATTGTTGCGCCTGTTCAAAGACACTACAAAATCATTCACCCTGAAAAGCAAGAACACAAACAATTGCACTTGCGGATACATAATAAGACAGTCTAATCAAATCATTAAAATAAAAGAAAACATCAAACCAAAATCAATCCATGGATATCGCAGCCAGATTAAAAAGATAAATTATCATTTCAAATTTTCGTTTTTCCAACAATATCAATTCTGAACCAATTAAAATATAATCTATCTTATAATCACAAATTCACATCTCAATTTTCACATTACCACAAAAAACCCAATTAAACCCTAAAATTACCCAATTTCCCCGAAACCCAAAAAAACCCACTTCAAAATACACTACAACTAACTTTACACAAAACAAATAACAATTTCACAACCATGACCAAATCAGTCATTATCAAAGAACCTTAACCAACATCAATAAAAAAAAATTCCCAAATACAGCAAATACATATACAATTGCTGACCTGCTGGTACTGGGGGAGAGAGTAAACGGGTCCAATCGGGGCAGGCGGGTAAACGGGCGCCATAACGGTAGGAGGTGAGGTGACATATGGTTTTGGGTAAGGGTCCGATTGCTGTAGGTGAAAAGGGGTAGGGAAATACGTGCCGTTTGCTGCTGTTGCAGATGTTGCGGATGCTGCGTATGTGAATTGCTGTGAAGTTGATGAAGATGGAGGGATCGACATTGGTCTTAGGGATTGAACGAACTGGTTGTCGTTTGTATGTATTCACGGGATTGATAGAGCTGGAGGATTTTTGTGTTGGTTGGATTTGAGAAAAGGAAACTTCGGGGGATTTACTTGCTTTATTTATTTATTTGATGACGTGGATTTCTAACTGGCTAAAGTCATGATCGGTCCTTCAACTCTTAAAAATCACAAGTTAAGAAATATTAACATATACTAGAATTATCTTGACATTTCACTATTACAGTGGCATTTCAGTCTGGCGATGAATAATTAAAATGACAAATATAGACTTAATTAAGAATTAGGCACCTTGAAATGCCATCAACATATGACCTAACGATTAAATGATAAATATTAGGTCATACTAAAATTATCTTGACATTTCTAAAACCTTAGATTATTGCATCAATTTGCAACCTTTTAGATAAAATTTTTTTTTTAATTTTATCATTTAATATTAAATTAATTAAAAATTAAATTTTATAATTTGTTTGAGTTTATATTCTATGAGGTTATCTTGATTTTATGACTTGGATTATGTGGTTTTATGTATCATTTTTTTAATTGATTTTTTTAATTTTATTATTATTAATTAAGAATTGAGTTTTATAATTTATTTTAATTTGTTCTTAATCTCATGATCCATGTTTGATAGGTAACATAGGTTGACTTGGCTTATTCTTTTAGTTCATTTTTTTTTTCATTTGATTCGAGTCGATCTAATATATTATTTTAGTATTTATATATATATATATAAAATATCATCTTGATTTTTTTAGTTAAATTATATTTTTATTGATTATACATGTTTTTTTTAATCTATTAATTTGACTAGTTCATATCAGGTCAAACCTCTTATAATTTAATTTTTTTAAAAAATATATATTAATAATATCTTTTTATATATAAAAAAATTATTTCAACCTTTAGTGCAAAAAAACAATTATCTAGTACCACCCAAATGGTTTTTTTATTAGAGAAATCTAATATATATAATTCTCACAAATAATTTATGTGCAGGATTGCGGGGTACGGGTTAATTCATGCACCAACGGTTTTAGAGACCATTTTATATTATTATTATTATTATTATTATTTTGCATTGTATATCATAAATAATTTGTAGAAGTAAACCTTGATTTGTAGAAGTAAAAATAATAGCAAAAACAATCACAATATAGACGCATGTACGGCTCTACTTCTAGCAAGTGGTGCTGACCAAGGAGTTAAAAGCACTACAAGAATCTACATCTAAGTTGACAGTATAATCTGACAAGGTTGTTCAATTGGTTAGCTGAGCCGAGCGTGTCTTTGTTTTTCTCTGCATTTCTCGACACATCTAACACGAAATTTTAACTACATGAGTTATCACGTCACGAGCTCAGAAGGCATGGTGATTTTCAGACGATGATCTTTATTTCAGGACTGGCTACTCTGAAAAGTTGTTTCTGACTGGTTATGGGTTTTCTTGATCTTCGAAATAATGCAGTGAGGTAAGCCTGCTTAAGCTTCCCTCCAAAATCATGGCGTAGCTTCTTCTACTTACCGCCTGGCTCTTCTATTCTTTCTTTCATTTTTAAGGCGTGTCAAAGCATTTCCACTGGGGACAAACCATTGATCGGAAGTTCAACCCATGGTAGCAAAAACCGGCGAAACAACCTCCGCGAGGACAGAAACGTTGCACTTGGTTTTGGAGGGGTGCGCCAGGCCACTGCAGCAGTGGAACGCAGAGGCGACGCTCGAGAACGCCAGCAGCAAGCTGCTGTTACAGGCCCTCACCCAAGAAAAATAAATTTAATATCGTGTGGGCCATTGGCCCACGTATCAGATATTAAACTGATAAGAACAGATACTACACTTGATCTTAGCCAAAAGGCCGAGAAAGGTATGAGTGTTTTCTTGTGCACGAGCTGGTTTTTATACTTGCGTTTTTGGTCCAGCCCTTCACTTCTTTGTCGATGTGGGACGTCAAAAACAGGCCTCGAAGCAGGACAATAAAGTGCAGCCTCGTTCCCTGTACTCAGCGTGGTGGGTTTTTCAACACCACTATTATTCTTATTTCTCCATGACACAAAATACAGACTTGACAAGTTAAGATTTTATCATTGCCAAATCTCAGCAGGTGGTCTTCCCAAGCCCCAGAGAGCGTTACCTAGCTCTGCTTTGAAACTGTGAAGAGGGGGCCGAAGCTTGAGGTATTATGGTATCAATGATCTACTCTTGGATCCATTCATCTGTATTAACAAGATGCTCGTGGGATTCATTCAGAATTGTGATCGTAGTGCTGCAAGATCGATAATCTTTTTATCTCACAAACATCATTTTTCAACGAAGGGCCAAGAATTTCATAGTCCCAGTTCAAGATAGACGAATACAAGGCGTATGTTTAGCAGATAGGAACAGGAAGAAAAGAAGAGGGGGCTGAAGCTTGAGCTATTATGGCATCAATGATCTACTCCTTGCTCTATTCATCAGAGTATTAACAAGATGCTCGTGGGATTAATTCAGAATTGTGATCGTAGTGCTGTAAGATCGACGAACTTCATCTCCCAAACATCATTTTTCTACTTAGGGTCAAGAATGCATAGTCCCGAAGGAAGAAGTGACAAACTTGAACCAGATCACTAGCTCAACATCTAATTTAAACTAGAATTGGGCAGGGGCCGCGACTTGCGCAGCCCCCTCTACCACAAATTTTGACGTAGGCTCTCCCTCTTGGGGAGACCTTAAACCAGCACCCCTCCGAAGTGCAATGGAGGTCACTGATCTAGACCATGGGCATTCTTGATCACCCATTGATCCCGTCCAGGTAAGTATGTTTAACGTCGCTGTGGGTTCCTTATTTATACACGGCCCACTCGTCTGGCCTCTTGTTTTTCCTCCATGTGGGATAGTTAAGTAGAACGCGAAGCTAGGTCTCCATTCGACCCTGCTGCACCTTGACAAATCTTTCTTGCTCCCAAGTTTGATTTATTGACTGGGAATCAAAACTAACAGTAAGATTTTACGTGGAACTGGAGACTTGATTTCGAGTTGTGAAGCTAAACACTGCTTCTCCACAAATACAGAATGGAGGACCAGACTAGCCTATCATCTCTCTCAGGGATCAAGTGTCAACGAATTAATGGAAGATATATGTTCCTAAGCTTTACAGGATTATTGTAATGAATTGTCACATTCTGGAAGAGTAAAAAACAAAAAAAAAAATTTATCTGAGAAGCTTAGCTTTCAAATTATATGGTTTTCAACGTGGCATCCAAATCTTAATAATTAAATAGTTATATTTTTTTAAAAAAATTAATTAATAGTACAGTGTACTATGAATTTGTATATATGGTTTTTAACGTGACATCCAAATCTTAATAATTAAATAGTTATATTTTTTTTCTAAAATTAATTAATAATACAGTGTAATATGAATTTGTATAAGTTTTTTATATAAATAATTTTTATTAAAAAGTATGTATTATAGAATAATATAAATTATAATTTAAAATCTTATTTAAGGGTTTAAGTTTTTTATTTGAGATGGTTATTTGATAAATAAATTTGATTTTTATTACAAAATTCACAACTTCTACCAATATTTATTTGACATGTTTTTTTTGTTTTGTTTTATTTATTTTATTTATTTTTGTATAAGGAAATTCATAGCTTCTACCAATATGCCATGACATCCCAGTCCTAGCTTGTGTTTTTGATCATGTTGCTTAATTTGGATATAATTTTTCTTTTATGAAAAACTAGGTATGGTTACGGTTACGGTTCAAAATACTTTTCGTTTAAAAATATATTAAAATGATGTTTTTTTAATTTTAAAAAAATTATTTTTGAGATCAGTCTATCAAAACGACTCGAAAATATATAAAAAAATTAGCAAAAAAATTTAAATTTTATAAAAACACGGATTTAACCGCGTTTCCAAACAGTCATATAGTCGATCAATCTATCTATCTATAAAATTTGAGAATTAGATACATCATATGAGGATAAATGGAATAGCTTAGAACCTGCAGGGACAGTAAAATGAGGTATTGTGAAATCGCATCTACCATGAATTGTGTGAAATCTTGCAATTATCCAAGAAACTTCATATTAATATTATGTTTATCATACTCTTTTTAGACGCGGTTTAACATTAGTTGAGTCAAATTATTAATATTATCTCAGATATTTTGGTAAGATTTAAAGAGTTATTGATTTTTTTCTATATTGTTTTTTTGCAAATTTTTTTTTTTAACGTGAATGTTCGAGTTAGCTTATATATATTTTGATTAATTTTATAAATTTTAAAATTAATAATTATATAAATTTTTAATAATTATTATATTAACAATCATGACATAGTAAGTTTGAAATGGATAATATATTTAGCAGGTGAATAAACACGAGCTTTACAATTGAATATATAATATCTGTATCTCTGCAGGAGGTAGACCCGTTTAACAATTGTACAAGTATTACATTTTTTTTTTGTTGATAATTAACAAAAATATTAAAAGATGTAGGTTTTCACTGTATTCCCGTGCCATGTATATACAAACAAAGAGCATTAATGCTCTATTTTGTTTTATTTTATTTTAGTTATCCAATATTTTTTTTCTTCGATTGCATTATTTTATAATCAAATTAATGACTTAATTTCTTATAGTTTATTGTAGCAAGGCACAATAAAAAATTAGAAGATAAAAGTGTAAAACATCATAAAATAACGTGGTTTATGTAAAACTCATACGGAAAAAAAAAATGTTCCCTGTTTTCCTTTCTCTTATGTGACAAGCCTTTTAGTTTTTCGAAGTTTTATTTTAGTTTAAAATTTTATTTTTTTTTATTTTTTTAATTTATAATTTAAAAAAAAAAGTTGCCAAAAAAAGCAAAGAACCACGAAAAATTTTATTTTCATGTTAACAAGTTTTATCGAGGTGTTTGTTATTATTTATCTTGCCTGTAAAAATAGATTAGGGTTGAGAGGGGATTTTATTTCTAATTTAATTTTGTATTTTTAGAAAATCTAAGGCGTGTTTTGAGTTTATTTATTGACATTAAAAAGATATTTAATAGGTATTAAAAAAAGATTTTGAATAAAAAGCCTTAACCTGATTTTTTAATTGTTTTCTAGTGGTTGAAAACTGTACAAGAAAAGGACATTTCTTTTATTTTTATTAAAAAAAAATAAAATAAACGATATGTTGTTTGTTTTTTAACTAGATATAAAAAACTAAGAAAAAACCAGTCATGTAAGCCTGATTTTTTTTAAAATGGGCTAGGCGCTAGCCTTTTTTAACTTTAATTTTATTTTTTATTTCAAATTTAAATTATATATATATATATAGGATGCCCAACCTAGGGGGTATTCAATTTTGATTTGCTAGGGTAATGAAGGCAAAAGGCACCCCAAAGTGGAGATTGTGAGGGAGAACCCTGCTGGTAAAGCTCCTTTTAAGGATTTAGTTGCTTTATTCTCAGTTTAAGGCCGGGACACAAGGAAGAATTCGTGGTCTATGTGTGACCTCTGACGATGCTCCCATCATGAATAAAAATGGATTATAGAAAGGAAATAATCCAAATCCCAGAAGACCTCCAACTAAACTAGAAAACAAAAAAAAAAAAACTCAAGTGCCACGAAATACTGACAATTCCGTTTATATATTTCATAACAAAATATCCATTTTTGTTAGTTTGATAATAATTGTATTTTTGGAGTAGTTTGTGTATCAATGGACACCGAATTCCTGTTTATTTTTGCGTTTTAAAAGTATTTTTAAAAAATTAATATTTATTTTATTTTTTCTTTACTTTAAATTAATATTTTTTGATTTTTTAGGTTATTTTGATATGCTGATTTCAAAAATAATTTTTAAAAACTAAATATATATATTATTTTGATATATTTCTAATTGAAAAATACTTTGAAAAGCAACGATAACCACACTTCCAAACATATCCTAAAATTCTGGATGACTTCAAGGAAAATCACAGTCCATGGTCTCAAATTTAAATCTATTTTTTTAAAAAAAGAAAACCTTCTTGACCAATAGAATACCCTATTTGAATTACTAAAAACATAGTTTTGAAATTCGGCCTGGCAGGTTAACCCGGGACCGAGCTGACCTGGGTTGAAATCGGGCCAGGTTGATAAAAAAATAGAAAAACTCATGACACGGTGTGACTCGGCCGACCCGACAAGTTGATCTTGTCAAAAACCCGGTTGCAACCCGTTGACTTTTGTTTTTTTACTAAAATAATGCCGTTTTAAATTTTTTTTAAAAATAAAAATTGATCCAATTGATCTGATGACCTGATCAAGATTTGATGATCAGGTCAAAACCAATAACCCAGATCTTGAACCGGATTGAATTTAAAAACTATGACTGAAATAGTACACTCGACGCTGTTATATACGTCCATTAAAAAAAATGAAAAAAATGGTTATATATGATATGTCTAGTCCCAGGCTATAATTGTTTTTTCTTTTCTTTTATCGCACCTAACTAAAGTTTGTTTGTTGGTTATTAACATGTTGTTGGCCGGCGGGCCACAGTTAGGTTTGAAAAGTAAATCTTTTTGTTTTTAAAAAATATTTTAGAAAAACAATTTACTTTTTAATTCTTTTATTTTATTTTTTATTTTCAAATTCTTTTTATGTAATAATGTTAAAAATAACTTTTAAAAAATAATATAATATTATTTTAAAATAAAAAATACTTTAAGAAATAACTCTCAAACAATGACTTCCCGAAATGTTAACGGTAATGAATCTAATCAAATGAGGACTTTTTGAGAGAGAGAGAGAGAGAGTGAGAGCTCGTGGTTTCTTTTCCTTGCTAGCCATCGATAATGCACGTCCATATTGGTGAACTCGGCTAAATAAAATGTTTATTTAGAGCAACTTCAAGGGGGTGACAAATAGAAAGCTAAAAATTATTTATTTTTTTACTCTTTCATCCTTGTTTTATATGCTTTAAAAAAAGTGCTAAATAAAATGGTAAAATATATTTTTTTTTATAAATATTATTTTCACATATCTTTTAAAAAAGTCAAAACCAATAAAATGAGGCTAACACAAAAATAAACCAGTTAAATGTATCTATGTGAAAACAAATTATATCAAACTCATTGAAAAAAATTAAAACACTTATTTCTCTCACTAAAATACAATCGACTTTTTAATAGTTTTTTTCATTAGAATATACATAATAAAAAAAAGTTATATTTATGCTATTTTATTAATTTAGTTCTTCAAAATAGCACTTTGTGTTGTGACCTTGCCTTCTTGCTATTGTAATATAGAATCAAATATGTGATATGGAATTTTAAATCCTTGAATAATTCGGACATCAATTATGATCATATCAATAATTTAAATAATTTTACAAATCTCAGGGTCATTGGAAGTTTACATGGTTATTAATTTCAGGATTTATAGGATTAGTTGAGGTGTGTCCAAGCTGACCCGGACATCCATGTTAATAAATAATAATAATTTAGAAATAAATTACCATGCGTGGCAATTATAATTGATGAAATATATATAATAATTGTAATGAGTGAATAAAATTATGAATGAAAAATATATATTTTTAATTAAAATTATATTTTTTAATCTTTGTAATTTTCTCTGTTTTGACAACAAAATGATCTTTTTATCAAGAGCATGTTTCATTAAAAAACAATAATTTAAAAAATTATTTGGGGAAAAATATGGTGATTTAGACTAAAATGGAAAAAATATATTTAATAAGAAACATATTTATTTTATCTTCATGAAAACATGCTTTTTAAATAGAAGGATTGCTATTTAAGAAAAACTTATCATCATTATCAAGGTATGTTTTAATTAGAAAAATTAAAAAAACATGGAGCGATCATTTTTACTCGTGTATATAAAAAAAATACAAGAATAATATTTTTGAGAAAAATTTAAAAAAATTACAAAAAAAATAGATATTTTATTCTTAGTCAATATTAATGAGTAAAATACTAAAAAAAATTATGTGTACAAGTATTATCAAAGGACGTTTGTAGCCTCCCTTGATTTTTTTATGGTTAATGGTGGAAAACATATTGTCAATCTTTTTATTTATTTTTAAATAGAATATATAATGTATTATTTGTTTATTTAGTTTTCAGCCAGCAGAGAGGTGGTGAAAAGGTCGAAAAAAAGTTGAGTTGAGTTTTTTTCATTCAAAAAATCTTATTTAATCCTTTTCCATCTAAAAATACCTATTAAACATATTAAGAAGTTTAATAAACCGATTTCTAATAAAAAAAAACATCGTTAAGCCCGTAAAAAATACAAAACTAAACTAATTTTTTTAAAATCTTGATTAACTTTTTTTAGCAAGATAAAAGCTTAAAAATACTTCAATAATATTACTACAGTAAAAAGAAATACATTAACACTAAAATTAGGATTTGTTTTTTTATCAGAAAGTGCTCAGCTAACTATTTTTCCTCCCATCTCCAATACCTCACCAATTTTCTCTTTTATCTCAAATTCTAAGGACCGTAATGTAGAATAAATAAAATTTAGGGTTAAAAAATTAAAACCTTAAAACACAAACATTAAAAAATAAAAAAATAAAAAGTAGAAAACCAAAGTAAACTTTCATGCACCTCAGGGAACGTTTGGTACTGCGTTTGTACCTGCGTTTCCTCCAAATTTGAATTTTTTTTTTTTTGCTAAAATTGAGTGCGGTTTGTACTTTTTGGATCGTTTTGATGTGCTGATGTCAAAAATAATTTTTAAAAAATAAAAAAACATCATTGGCATGTATTTCGGCACGAAAAGCTATTTGAAAAGCACCCGCAACCACACTGCCAAACACGCTCTAAACAGCAAACACAAGAGTTGACTCTTTGTTTTCGAGTTTGTTTGACTGTTATTAAATTGTTGTTTTATTTTTTTTATAAACAAATTTAGCTTGAAGTTAATTTTTTTAATGTTTTTATATTGTTTTAATATATTAATGGAAAATAT
>Ga0325404_1005263_pt1 | contig 13630 bp, 6 predicted proteins | sample PopdelMetagenome_18_FD_205664 | JGI IMG/M metagenome (GOLD analysis project Ga0325404, IMG submission 205664) | Populus deltoides microbial communities from Bellville, Georgia, United States - Xylem-Control-R1 | ecosystem: Host-associated > Plants > Phyllosphere > Stem > Wood/Secondary xylem... | reverse complement strand
GCTTCTCCATCATGGTTGCCACGTCCATGAAGTATAGTATTCTTAAGAAACTGGAGCGTCTACCTGTTTCACCCAATCCCTTGAACACAAACATGTCACCATCCACATGCTTCAAGGGGCTCTCTTACAGGCAGGATATCCCACTGGGGGTGGTAGCATTGAGCCTTTATTAATAGAATGACGTGAAAGAGATGGGGTGGAATGAGGGTTGGTGTGAGTGGGTGAATTGTGTTAAGGTTGGGATAGGGGAATGAAGAGGGGGTTTCGAACTTGTTCTGGATAATACTGCTGCTGCTGCTGCTAGTTTCTTTAAGGGAGGGGGTAGATGATTAGATGTTCACATCATTGAAGTGGTTCAAATACGATGGGAGCATATAAATGCACGAATATTTATTTATTCATTTGCAGGCACATGCACTAAACACACTCACGCAAATGCTGGTAATGGTTATAAACTCGATTCTGTTGCAAAATATATAGTGAGTAAAAGAGTTATCAAACAAGTTGCTAATAGTTCTCTGCTCCTACGTTGCAGGCCTGAGGTTGGGTTTGAGATTCAGAAGACCTGATTTGCTTCCAAAAAGAGAATTGCGTGATAAGTGAGAAGGAAGCTTTGTGCAATCAAGCTTCGTACCTGCGTCAAGGCCTACTATACACAATTTTTCCTTCCATTAATACATTAAAGTTGAATGAACCTTCAACTGGTTTCCCTTTGCATGTATTTGTCTGCAAGGATGGACGTTACAGAGAATGGGGTTATCCAGCACAACTCGCAATTTGTTTCCTCGCACCATGCAAGATGCCTTATCGTTGTACCAAATAGCAAAATAGGCCCGTTTATGTTGAGTTTCCATCATCAGGGCCCAAAGAAATGTTGGTGTTAACTGGTTGGGCCACCAAGCTTTTTCTTGAAGTTATGGATGAACAGAAAGGAAGCTTCTGTTGCTAAACTGGGCCATCAGTCCATAAACCCTAGTCAATTGTCATGCATTAAATTATTTTAAGAAAACAAGGACGACCCCACATGCGAGAAAGTTATATGCGTTAGAGGATCCCTTATTTTTGTATTAATATAATTAGTCAAGTTTCATGCTCTCATCCATTTATTTTTCTCTAGTCATTCAGGCTCTTTTTCTAAACTTTACATGGTAGTCTTTTAAATAATTTTTTTTTTATAATCCGTCTAAACTGGATAATCGTTTGTTTAGTAATTCCTAAATTTAATGTCTTTTTTTTCAACTATAGGTCATGTCTACTTATGAATTTTACTTGTAATACCTCCAGATGCTCACCTCTGTGATTTCCAAGTGGGTTTAAGCTTAATGGTACCATCTTTTGGCTTGTGTGGAAGAAAGGAGTTCAATGGAGGAAGTGAGGGGTTTTTTTATAGAAAAATACTTGTAGGAAAGTGTTTTTCCTATTTGAAATTTCCTTTCAATCAACAGTTGAATAGATATACTACCATATACACGTAATTGTATATTCAATTCACCATTTTAACCACCACAAGAACGGCTATTATCACCACCATAAAGAAGAACTCTTTAACTCGGTGAATCCCTCAAACAAATCAAAAGGCATTCCTTCCTTTCCGAACACCATAGCTTCTGCTTCTTGGACCCGACTGTGGCTTGACATCAACGCCAACTCCTTCGAAAACACATGATTTGTCTTCATCAATCCTTCCCATGCAACGCATCCCAACACTGGAACTCTTTGGCAACACCTTTTTGGATCCCATCGTCATCGATGATTGCTGCTGCCTCAATTGCTGCATGTACATCTCGATTTCATTGCTGTGACCTAAGCTCCTGGCAGAAGCAGCTCTAACAAGCTCTCTGTAATCTTCACCGTCATGATCCCTTGATGAGCCAACACTGAAACTCCTGGGCAAGGGAGGGTGTTGTCCTGCTAGCAAGGCCATGGAAGGGCCATTACTCATCCTCATCGAGAAGTCTGTCATGCTTTTAACATAAACGTCCCTTGCTTTACACAAAACTCTCACTGGGATTGTCATGACTCGCATGAACTTGCTTTGGTTCTGTGCTTTAGTCTTCATGTTGGATTCTAGCTAGCTAGCTAACAATAAAGGGCTTCGGAAAGTGATCAGGGTAGTGGATTAAAATGGGATACTTGAACAAAAAATTCGTTGCAAATTTTGAGAGGCAGGGAGAGGAAGAATTGGCAATGGGATTAGGTTTGTGGGTTTGGTTATACATGTAGAGGAGATGATGACAACAATTATGCTACAGGTATAATCGAAGGCAGCCGGCAGGTGTTGTATTTAGACTTCTTTTTTATTTTTATTTTTCCAGACACACAGGAGAAGAAAACCTAAGAGAATAACATGTGGAGAGTGAGCAGATGAAGCAGAAGCAGACTAAAAAGGACACATTGCCGGATATCATTCGGACAATGGGATTAACATTCCATTTCAGGCCTGTCTCGCTACGGACTCATCTAGTGATGAATATTCATTCGGACACAAGTATTTACTAGTCTTTAACGTCCGCCCTCAGCTGCGGGCGGATCAAAAGTTAAATTAAATGGAAAAAAAAATTACAAGTGTTAAGTTTTTTAAAGAAAAAACTAAAGAAATTTTCAAACATGAATTAAGAACTTAACATTTATGTTTAATAAAACTAATCATAATCATATATGTCAATAAGAATTAAGAAAAATCAAATATAATCAAAGATTAAACTGAAAAACAAAGATATTAAAATGGATAAAAAAAGTGGTATCCTATCATGTCATGCTATTTAATTATATATTTATATATTAATATTTCAAAATAATAAAAACTCAATCAAAACAAGATAATTTTCTTCCATGATTTCTCTTAAACTTGTTAATTTGACTTGGTCTTATGAGTTTTTTATCATTTAAATTTTAAATTAAATCGTGTTGGAGTTAACTTGATATGATCATTCGATCTAATAAATTTAAACATGATTCAATTATTTTGTTCAGATAATAAATATTTTTTAATAATATTAATTTTGAAGAAAAAGATTTTAAGAAAAAAAAATTATTTTCTTTAAAACTATCAACTCCTTTTAACACTATCATCTTATTAAATACATTGTATTCTAGAATCCATGCACGAGGGGAGAGACTTTTATATATATATGATATACATGTAAACCTATTGCAATTGTTGATTGCAATAATTTAAAGGGAAAATTTTCAGCTACAAACTCTCACTCTTAATAATCACTAAAATTACCACCATCATTTTATCACCCTTTCAACTATCAAGGCTTCACCATTATTATTATAGAGATGAAAATAACACAAGAAAAACAATAACTACAAGATTTTAATTTTTTTAAAAGAATGAATTACAAAGAATCTCTAGTTTATAATTTTATTATTAAATATTTCTTTTTAAATAGTTTATCTCTCTAAAAAATTTACAACTCTTTAAATAATTATAAAATCAACAAGCTAGGAAACCTAAAAATATAAGAAAAATAATAAAAATCCTAAATAAATTAGAAAAAAAAAAAAGAATTATTAAGCATATTATTTAATTTCCTAAACAAAATAGGAAAAAATAAAAATATTTAAAGAAAAATATTTTTTCATAAAAACCTCCTACATTAGTCTCTCTAAGTTGAAAAAAAATATCATCATTAAGTTTAAATTATTCTTGTCTCGATCTCGTGGATGTACAATTAAGGATATCTAACCTTTTTTTGTTTTTTTCTTTAAGTGTATAACAATTTTAGAAATTAACTTTGATCATTCATCTTAAAATTTATATAAGAAACAACAATTAACAAATTATTTTGTTTCCATTGACTTATATAGTAGTAGATTGCAAACCTCAAATTTGCTTAATCAATATCTATTATATCCACATAATATCTTAATGAGAACAATAAACTTGTAATAAAAAAGATTAACGTAATTTAAATAAATAATTTTCTTTTGTTAAGCTCCATGTTTTTTATTTTATTTTTTTGCACTCAATCTCTAAATTATCAATAAGGACATCATTAATCATATTATCATTATCATTATTTTCATTGTATATGATATAATTATTAACGTAAGCATCATCAAAATAAACAATATAAATTGGTGCGTGTGTGTGTAGATCGTCAAAATCTTCATGATACTCATCTTGTTTAAGAAGTTGTCTATTATGCTCATGCCTCTAAAGCGACACTCAAAACCAGCCATGGATCTATGATCACTCCCCTCATATTCCTAGTTTTCTCTCATTCATTTATGTTAATTGACATGACTATTCTTCAGCTTGTCTTTGCAACTTTATCACTACTAATTGGCGAGTCAATTTTGCAATTGTCCTTACATGTGTTTTATCATTAGTTTTTAAAAGTCTCTTCCTCGAGGGAGAAACACTCCATCACCTCCTACACGAGCATGTCTTGTTTTGCGACTACATCTTCAATGCATGATTATTCAACAGCACACAACAACTAACCACTAGAAATTATTAGGCTATAATACCAACTAACATAAACATCAACAATAAAGTAAATACTCAAGCACAAGAACATAAAAATTTTTTTAAAAAAAGATCATGCATAAACCCTAATTCATAATTTTATTATTGAATATTTCTTTTCAAGTGGTTGGTCTTTTTAAGAGATTTGCAACTCTGTAAATAAACCAAAAAACAACTTAAACAAACTAGAAAACCTAAAAATAAAAAAAATGAAAATCTTAAAAAAATAGAAAGGAATAAAATTATTAAGCATGTTATTTATTTTTTAAAATTAAATAAAAAAGAATATTTAAGAAAATATAATTTTCCATGTCAATAACTCTAGCTAACATCACCATTAGTACTCCAATATTATCATTATTGTAACTAGCACCGCTCTCCCCATTAATATTCAATCATTATCATTATCATTATCATTATCATAATCGTGCATATTCACTAGTTCTAGCATCATGCAACCTCCATATCAATCACTACTAATGAGTCAGACTTTTTTACTCAATATTTTGATCTTTTGTGAAGAACATTAACCCATCATAAGGTGATAAACCAAGAAAATATGGATCTAGCAGGCTGTCAGATCCAATATACTTGTGTTCAGTCATGTGTTGAGCTCAAGTTAATGTGAATTTAACAAATTATTAAACCCAATATACTAGGGTTTTGTCATGTGTTGAACCCAAGTTAGTGTGGGTCTGGTAAGTTGTCATGCCCATTACATTTGGGTTCAGCCATATGCTGAATCCAGGGTTATATGGGCCTGACAACTTGTCAGGCCCAATATATTTGGGTTTGGTCATGTGTTGAACACAAGTCAGTTTGGGTCTGACAAATATGCTTGGATTTAGCCATGTGCTTAGCCCAAATCAACATAAGTCTAACAAGTACTTGAGTCCAGTAACTTGTCAAACTCAATATACTTGGATCCAACCATTTGTTCAACTCAAATTAATGTGGATCTAGAAATTTGTATACTTGGGTTTAGCCATGTATTAACCCAAAGTCAATGTGATGGTAAACTAACAAACTTATATATCCTAGACTTTTTAATGCACCAAACCCTGTTGGTCTAGAAGTCGTTAAAAATTCATATCATAACCATAGAGATTTATCTTAAGCCTATTAATATGAATTATCAATATATAGTCATTATCCTACATCTATATATGTATAAAAAGTCTTATAGTGGCCTACTATATTTTCATATCATTAATAGTCTATAAAGGATATGTATCCTTTATTAATGAAGTGTTAGAGATTTTTATCTCTCATTAATATTATCAGGACCAAATGACTCTAATCCATCCACAAATGACTCCAATCCATCCACTCCATCAAAACAAAAAGTTCAGGATTTCTTTTGTTTAATCTAAAGTTCTTTCTTTTGTTTATTATAATCTCCTTTTAAAGTTACAGACTTTATCATCGAAAAGATTTCTAAATCTCATCTAAATAGACTATTTTGCAGGTATCAAAACTTTTATCATCAATTATGTACTTCTTGGGCTATAGAGAAGGTAATATTAAGATGAACATTTAATTAATCACTATTTAAACACCAAATAATCTTGTTCCTAAGCATATTATATTTTGAGACATTGTCAATTACTTTGTCATTTCTCTTATTATTATCACTTTAATATCACAATTATCACAAACATATATCATTCCTTCACTACCATCCCATCATCACCACTATTATCTCCGATTGGCTACTTCACTTATCCTCCATGAAATTCTTCATTTTTCATTTGAAAAAAATATTCGTTAAAAAAAATATATATCTTAAATATAGTTATTTAACTTGCAAATATTTTTTTTTATTTTGAAAAGAGAATGATAAAAAAAAAAAAGGAGAAAATCTAAGGAGGAATGGAGTTGAAAATAAGCAATGAGATGATGTTCTTCATTCTTCTTTTCTTGGATATGGATTCAAATTTCATTCATTTGAATATACAAAGATGCAGATATTCCCTCCAAGAACTACTACTACAAAAGCCCAAAAGCCTTAAACCCAAATTCAAATATTTCCATGTTGAGCGATCATTACAGTCCATTACCCAAACATCAACAACAGGAGGAAAGAACTGAGCCAAATTAACCATGAGGGAGAGCCCTTTAACTTACCTCTCCTCATGGTGAATCCCTCAGAAACAATTCAGAAGGCAACCCTTCCTTTTCCAACAGCACAGCTACTGCTTCTTGGACCCAACTGTGGCTTTACATCAACAACACCTGCTTCAAAAACACATGGTTTTTCCTCGTCAATCTTGCCCATGAACCCCATTCCAACACTGCAACTCTTTGGCAACACCTTTTTGGACCCCATCATCATCGATGATTGCTGCTGCCTCAATAGCTGCAAGTACATCTCAATTTCATTGCTGTGACCTAAGCTCCTGGCAGAAGCAGCTCTAACAAGCTCTCTGTAATCTTCACCGTCATGATCAGACCTTGATGAGCTAACACTGAAACTCCTGGGCAGGGGAGGGTGCTGTCCTGCTCGCGAGACCATGGAAGGGCCATATCTCATCCCCATCGAGCAATCTGTCATGCTCTTGACATAAACATCCCTTGCCTTACACAAAACTCTTAATGGGATTGTAATGACTCGCATGAACTTGCTTTGGTTGTGCGCTTTTGTCTTCATGCTGGATTCTAGCTAGCTAATAAGAATGGTTCAGGAAAGAGATCAAGATTGTGAATTAAAATGGGATATTTGTAAAAAAAAAAAATATCGTTGCAAATTTTGAGAGAGAGAGAAGGAGAATTGGCAGCGGGGTATGGATATTTGTAAAAAAAAAATATCGTTGCAAATTTTGAGAGAGAGAGAAGGAGAATTGGCAGCGGGGTATGTTAGGTTAGGTGGGATTTGGTTATATATGTAGAGGAGATGATCGATGAAAACAAGTAGGCTGCTGGTATGAAACGAAGGCAGGCGTTGGATTTGGACTTTTTATTTTCTTTTCTGTTTTTTCAACGCACACACTGGATAAGAACGTGAGGAGAATTGAGTGGATGAAGCAGACTAAAACGGACAAGTTGCTGGAAAAGGTTGACTAAAGACGAGTTTTATCCTTGAATTTTGTAATCAGCATTCCATATCTTGCCTGCCTCTCTGCTGACTCATCTAATGGATGAATATTCATTTGGACAATAGTCGTTCTTTCCTAATTTCTCATAACCACCTTGAAAATAGCCTTTTCATATAGCTGTTAAATTCAAAGTTTTAAACTAAAAAAATATATATATTAACTCAATTAAACTCAATATTCCTCTGATAAGTTAACTTATAACTTAGTTTGTTTCATCTAATCTAGTTTAAACCTGGTTTAATAAAAATTATTTACACAATTTAACTTAAATTGATCTGATAATTTTTAAATTAATTTGAATTGATTAGATGAATCTATTATTTTTAGAGCTCATTTGGTTTGGTATTATAAGAAGTATTATTTTTTAAAGTGTGTTTTACTTAAAAATACATTGAAATAGTATATTTTTAATATATATATATATATATATAAGATCTAAAAGCATTTAAAAAATAATTTAAAATAAAAAATAATATTTTTTTAAAATACTTTTAAAATATAAAAATAAATTGAATATTATCATCGAAAATTAAGAATTTTTGTTGCCGTACGGCAGCTGAAGTTGGACATTTACAAGTCCGACTGGTGAGTTGTCTTTGTAACTTGTGTTCTAGAAGAACGATATGGCTACATGGCAAGCTACCGAGTGTCCCAGACTCGTCCGTTAACATTTAATTGGACTAATTAATAGCTATCCCTTTGCCATAAACACTCCCGTCTCAACTGTATTATCTAATATTGTACCAAATAATTTCTGCTAATTGAGATAAATCCTCCCATGCTACTATGCTAGAGATAATGTATTAAAATGTACTGCTTATACCAAATTATTAATTTTGAGCTTAAAAGAATCTTGATCATGAAAAATCTAAAGCATAAAAGTATTAACACTATCGGAAGGGAATTTAATATATTAAATTATTTTAAAACTTGGATTGGTTTAACGTGTCAATTTATAATTTAACCAATTTAAAGATTGTTAATTCCGTTTCGATAGGTGTTTTGTTTTTTCAATTGGAATGAAATGTTTCAATTGCGGAGTATTTCGGCGTGCCGTTTCGGGGTTAATATATATATATATATATATATATATATATATATATATTCAACAAACATAATTCAAATTCAAGATAAATTAATTATAAATTATGCAATACAAACACAATGCCAAACAAATATAATTTTAAAATTTAAAATATTTTTAAATAGTCAAGATTAAATAGATCTTTAACTTAAAGCAATTCAACTTAAATAAAATATCAAAATATTATTATTGAATTGGTATGGAACGTTTCGATCATTCCGAGCAAAACAGAACAGAATTGACAACCTTGCGATTTATAACTTAAACTATTACAAGTTAAAGAAAAAAAACTCAACTAATCTGATAAATTTAAGATTAATGCGTTCAAAAATCAGTTATTAATCCGTTAATTTTTTTAAAATATTTTTTATTAAAACAATATCGTTTTAATTATTTTAAAAATATTATTATTGATCTTTCTAGTCTAAGACCCAAAGCTTGTTATAGGTCGGGATAACACATTTTCATGCAAACTGTGAAGCTAAAAACAGTGTGTTTAATGGCTGCGAAGTCTTGATACTCAGGAGCAATGCTGAGTAAGTAAAGCACATACAAGTTTTTTTTTTCTTTTTTTTAGAGAAAAAAGGACTGCCAAGTAGCTGGATTTGCTTTCAAAGTCGGAAGCTGAGTCATTGAAGGAACCGAGCTGGCTAGTTATGTGGCGGTGCCCTACCAGGCAGCTGCATAATAAATTGATGGAATGAGATTTTGCATGCCCAGTTATTCCGAGCTGGGTCGGTGAGGAAGCCTTATTCAATGAACAATTTATGGAATTGAGAAGGAAACGTGAGCTTTAACGACTAGCCAGCTTCACCTAAATCCGCGGGCACCCATTGTATATAGCTTCAAGAAACCATTAGCAATTATTTACTTCTTCTCTTGTTAAATCTAGCTTGACTCACTGAGTTGATCAAAAAAATTATTGTCGATTTAAATTCATCCAATGATTCATAATCGAGTAATCCAATGATCCAGATTCTTCATCGGCCCCATCCGACAACTAAATCTTCAATCCGTCTAATTTGTGTCTTGAACGCTTAAGCTTTGTTTATTTTTAAATTTTAAAAACATTTTTTGAAAACATTAGAAAATTTTTTATTTTATTTTAAATTTATTTTTTATATTTTTAAATTATTTTAATGTGCTGATATCAAAAATAATTTTTAAAAAATAAAAAATATATTTTTTTAATATATTTTTAAATAAAATGTAATTTTAAAAAAAACCGCAAATAATGACATGCTTCATGTTCGGAAACAACACCACGTGCAAGTAAGAGAAAACAAAAGGAAATGAAATGTTGCTTCTTCTTCTTTCTGGAACAGAAATAGATTGTTGGTTCTGTTCTTTGATGAGAGATGTGCCCATGGTATGGAGCATAGAACTAAGCCGATGGATTGGCTGGCTGAACCATGTGTGGTCGTTAGGTAAAGGAGATTAAGACAGCAGACCGATTTTTCTGCGTGGGTAAATTTGTCAAAGTTTGGCATCTTTATAGTGCCTGATTTGAATGCGCGCTACAGATTCCGTTGATTAGGAAAGTTCTTTTTGGTAATTACGATCTTGAAAACGAAAAGATGGAGATGGTAGGGATAGAAAAGATAGGTTTAATATAGAAACTCATTTAAAAACTATATAAAAGATAAATTTTTTTTATATTTTTATTTTTATTTTTATTTTTATTTTTCTAACTAAACATGTTTTTAATTATATTATCTATGTTTTTCTATCTTAAGATAATAATTAAACACTAATAAAAACACTAATTATCGGTACATGTTTTCAAGCTAAGACTACTATTTTATAGAATGTTGTATTAAGCGTCTTGTATTTCTTCAATATTTTACTTTTTATTAATAATAGTAGATAAATTAGTGATTTATACAATATTTTTAAATGAAAGATTGTTGTCTAGTGTTTAGTTTTTATATATATTAATTCAACAAGAACAAAAACATAACCTAGAAGCTACACGGACTGAGATTTCTTTATGCTTACATAACAATATGAGCATCGTATTTATTAATTTTACACAATTAATTTAATTTAAATGATCATGATTTAGTTTATGATAAATATAGAAATAATTTAACTCTTTATTATTTTATTTCCTAAATTAATCTAAATCACTAGATCAAAATCAATAATAAAGCCTGAAACATAATTGGTTATATTTTCTTCAAAATATGAATATGAGGGATTCATTTCCACCTTCCACCACCTACAAAAATCAGCGAGGCTTGTAAATTGTAATCATGTAGAGTGCAATGGGCTTCCACCCTAATCCAGCAACGTTCCTCAACTTGCATGGGTGGGCTCATGTGAATTGGGCATGCAGGCAAGTGTTTGCATTTTCCTTCGATCAAGCCCATGTTTGTTTTCAAGATGGGCTTCCCTTTGGGCCTTGTACAAAATAATGAGAGGTCATCGGAGGATAAATAAGGACCAAACCTTTGCTCCATTCGAGAACGTGTCACATTCTCCACCTCAAAGTCCTCGGACAGATTACAAGGTTCTGAAACTTGCAAGTCATGTGAGCACATAAAGACCTAGCCATTCCTCTATCTCACTCTCTTGCTCGAAACATATTAGTAGAAAACAAGACATGAAGAGATTGATGTTCAAGCTGGGAATACTGTGTATGTCCATGATGTTCTACGTGTGTCAAGCAACCAGCAATCTCCACCCCGTGATCTTAGTACCAGGAAATGGTGGAAACCAACTAGAAGCCAGACTAACCCGTGGCTACAAGCCCTCGAGCCTGTTCTGCCATTGGTACCCAATCTTGAAGCAAAAGGGAGGTTGGTTCAGGCTATGGTTTGACCCCGGGGTCCTGTTAGCACCATTCACTCAATGTTTTGCTGATCGTATGATGCTCATCTATGATAAAGATACTGATGATTACCGTAATGCTCCTGGGATTGAAACCAGAGTGCTGCATTTTGGCTCCACTCAGTCCCTTCTCTACCTCGACCCCAGTCTCAAGTAAGCCTCTTGTGTTATATATTTATTTTGGTGTGTTGAAATTGGCATATATTGTCTACTTACATTATTATTCAAGGTTTAATTTCTATAATCAATTGTAAAAAAAAAAAAGAGTTTATTTAATTGAGTGTGAAATGATATATTTAATTAATTGGCTGCTGCCTTTAATCCTAATTTCAATCTTGACAACCAATACAATATATATTCTGTAACATGGTTAGCTTGGCCTTCATAAATTGCAGGCGAGCCACAGCATACATGGCTCCACTAGTGGAATCTTTAGAAGAAATTGGATATGTTAGTGGTGAAACACTATTTGGAGCCCCATATGATTTTCGGTATGGCTTGGCTGCAGAAGGGCACCCATCAAAGGTTGGTTCCAAGTTTTTGCTGGACTTGAAAAATCTCGTAGAAAAAGCAAGCAGAGACAATGGAGGGAAGCCAGTAATTATTGTCTCCCACAGTTTAGGAGGTCTCTTTGTGCTCCAGCTTCTCAACAAGAACCCAATATCTTGGCGTAAAAAATATATCAAACACTTTGTTGCACTTTCTACTCCATGGGGTGGTACAGTGGTGCAGATGGTTACTTTTGCTTCAGGGAATACACTAGGAGTGCCCTTTGTTGATCCATTGCTTGTAAGAGAAGAGCAAAGGACTTCAGAAAGCAACTCATGGCTTTTGCCTAATGCAAAAGTATTTGGTGAAAGAAAACTTGTTATCACGCCAAATGCTACTTATTCAGCCCATGAAATCACTCGATTTCTTAATGACATTGGATTTTCCAGAGGGGTTTATCCTTATACAACCCGGATTTTGCCTTTAATGGAGCAATTGATTGCCCCAGAGGTTCCTATCACATGTATAATCGGGAGCGATGTTAGGACACCGGAGACCTTATTCTACGGGGAAAATGGTTTTGATGAGCAGCCGGATGTTGTTTATGGGGCTGGAGATGGCACGGTAAACATGGCAAGCCTACTGGCACTTGAGAAATTGTGGGCTGAGGAGAAACATCAACCCCTCAAGGTAATTAGAATTGGTGGGATTTCTCACACATCAATTCTCCAAAATGATTCGGCACTTGCTGAAATAACAGGAGAAATTTATAGTATTAATTCTCGTGTTATCAGCTCAGTCTTGTAGAGAGTTTTATTATCATGGATAGATGGAAATTAATTGCATAGATGAGTTTCCAGCATGATGGGAAACTTTAACGTGTTGAGAGAGTAACTAGTAAGTTTGTTAATTTTTTAGGTTTATTTTAAATAAAAAAACAAACATAGAATAGAGTCCTTTTAAATTTAAAAGACGAGAATGGAAAGGAAAGAGAATATAAATTTTATGGCCTAATAAAAATAACAATAATATTTTTATGTATGATTTATCTTTTCTAGTTATATGTCTTTATTTTTTAAAAAGTAAAATCTAAAAAATAACTAATAAAATGCTATTAATTATTTTTTAAATAGTGTAAAATTACCTGTACTGAATCCCCCGATATACTCTGAGATGATTAGTCTGGTCACCATGTTCAATGCTACTTTCTTCCATGTAGAATGTAACTGCGGTAAATACAAGGCATTTCACTGATGACTATGATAATTATTTTTATAGAATAACATAGTTATTAAATTTAGTTTTCTTTGTTGATTCAAGAAATTCAAAATTTAAAATATAATCTACTTTGAATATTTAGTTAAATTAGATAAGATATTTACTTGATTAAATTCACTCAACTTAATCGAGTTTTTAATAATTTAGTTGATGTAGTCAAATTCAATTTAAATTTAATCTAAAATATTAATTCAAGTTAATTAATAATTCAATTGCTCTTCATTTTATTTTTGAAATGAATTCTTAAATAGAGTTTAATAAGCAAAATTTGTGTTTGTTTTACAAGTTAATTAATAATTCAATTACTCTTCATTTTGTTTTTGAAATGAATTCTTAAATAGAGTTTAATAAGCAAAATTTGTGTTTGTTTTT
>Ga0325404_1005261_pt1 | contig 13635 bp, 9 predicted proteins | sample PopdelMetagenome_18_FD_205664 | JGI IMG/M metagenome (GOLD analysis project Ga0325404, IMG submission 205664) | Populus deltoides microbial communities from Bellville, Georgia, United States - Xylem-Control-R1 | ecosystem: Host-associated > Plants > Phyllosphere > Stem > Wood/Secondary xylem... | reverse complement strand
GGGTGCTTAGTGATTCTCTTTTCTATGAGAGTGGAGGTTGTCTTGCGATCTCTCTTCCATAGAGGAAAGAAGAAGGCTTCTGTCAAGGATTACAAACAAGTTTCTCTTTGGCTTAAACAAAGATAGGTTGCCCTTTCTCTTGAGTTCTCTCGTGTGGACACCTTTGGCCTTTAACTGAGAGCAATCGATTCTTGTGATGTGTTTTTTGTTCCTCAACCAACGAATTTATGAATATTATTTTTTAGTTTTTAAAATAATTTTTTTATTTTATGTTTTTAGATTAATTTGATGTTTAGATATTAAAAATAAATTTTAAAAAATAAAAAAAATATATTTTTTAAACGAATAAATGCTTTAAAAAGTAAACTACTGTAAATGTTGAAATGTGAGTTTTGGAATTTATTTTTTTGGAATTTATTTTCATGTGCATGGATTTAATTTTAATATAAAAATTATGCCACTGCATTTGCCAGACAAACTTACACTACTTGTTAGCTATATCCCCTCATATTTGATTTGGAATCTAATTTGGTCCTTAAATTTCTAAATGCTCTAAATTAACATAATTCAAACTTATTTTTCACAAACTAGTGTCAACCGAATACCAGATTTTTTCCCCGACATTACGCGAGATTCTTTTATTTTGCCACTCAAAATAAATTATTAAGTCCATTATTAAAGAACCTGGGAGGGCCAAATTAAAAAAAAAAAAAAAAAACAAGAAAGTATAAATACTGGACAAAAATATTTGTCTTGGCCGCACAATCCAATTTTCAATGTCTTGAATTTGATCTCACAACTTTAATTATTATAAACTAATAATATTAAATTTTATTTTACAAAACTAAGTAACATCTCCAAGCATCAAATTATTTCTTAGGTATCTTGAGGTTTTTATTTATAAATGGACAATATATAGTTTTGATATATTAATATAAAAAGTAAAAAAAATAATTTTGATATATTTTTAATTTAAAAATATTTTTATAAAAAGTAACATACATTATATTACTATTCAAACAAATTTTTTTATTGGAATTAGTTCTCAGAAGTACAATGGAAATCATTCGTACAAGCATTTGTATGGAATATAGTGTTTGTCTCTTCATCAAAAAAACGTAACAAGGATAGATGTGTGAGCCCTTGTTCGCTTTACAGGGATTGCCGCAGCTCCATGGATTCAACTTTGGTGTTCTCAGAGGTATAAATCAATGAGAAGGTGTTGGTGCCACAGATGGCGGGCCCGAGAACAGGGTGGAAAAGAACTTTTCTGCTAGTATTGCATTTGCTGCATCAGAAGGATGGAATGCATCCCAGAACACGTAGTCCTTCCGGTTGCTGCATAGTTTTGAGTTAGGCAAGCATAAACCACCTATGGTGGTATCCACGTTGCAGCATGAAGTGTTGGAGATCTTGAAGCCTGAAAAATAAAACAAGAATTGCTCAGGGAAAAGAGCTAGTTCAAGTATCTTTAGGATAAATGATTAAAAGATGGTTGAAACTTGCCATAAGCAGTGGGATTATCAATCAAGTCCAAAACATCTCCGTACGTATCTGCAAATGTTAGTTTTGCATTTGGGAATCGTTGGTTTAGAGTGGCGATCAGCTTCTTAACTCTGGAGTTGAATTCTAACACATACTCATTTACTCTCTTTAAGCATCGACCTGTCTTTGATTTCACCCTCTGAGAAGGAATGCAGCCAAGAGGGCCAAGCCCATGAAAGACAACCTTTCTGGCACCCAGTTGGTATAGCATCTGGCATAATCAAGTTTCATGATGTATGGATTATTGCTTAGAGAATTGTTTTCAAAACCTACGAAAAACACAGGAGACATTTTAAGAAAAGAGAGTTAGAGAAGGTATTCTTTACCGAAAGCTGTTTGTCCAGTGTAGATATCAGGAGTTCCACAAACTCATCAGGTGTGTACTGCTGACCATCTGCTAAAAAGGGCTGTAAATAATTGTTGACATAGTCATTACTGCCTGCAAAGATACCCCAAAGATAAATTGTCATCCCTGTTTTTTGGTCCTAGCAAAAGGAGCTGAATCACCAATACATTCAATTGTCAAAGCATGCCTACCAAGACCAATGAAGTACATGGCCTCATTGCAAAGTTTGTTGGCAGCATCTTCTCCTACTTTAGCCTTGATTGATTCCTTAGTCTTCTTAAAGCACTCTATCTGATCGTAAAAGGATAATCTCTGAATCTGCAATACAGAAAATTAACAAAACAAAAAAAAGGGGGTTAAATACTATACAAGTGTGGTTATGTTGCACTTAGAGTAAGCTGTCAAGAACTTCTAAGCAAAATAGATTCTTCTGCAGAGAAAACAAACATACAAAATATAATCCTGTGTCATTAAGAATTCCTGCTCCACCAGATGCATAATTAACCCCCGTAAGTAATGCATCATCATTCTTTGACAAAGAAAGGAAAGGTGGTGGTGAGGGAATTCCAAGTTTTGCAGCTTCAAATTCCACAAAAAACAGCAAGAAAAAAAAAATTAGTCCAACAAGCACTAATTCTTAGAACTCTTAAGTTTTACATTTGATTTGTAAGATAATTAGTAGCAGCATTACAAATTATATCACCAATAGTCCTCCCATTTGTGAACCTTCCTGTTGCCCTTCCACCAGAAAAATCGATCCCATACCACGGATAATCAGACCTTGCAAGAGAATATTGAAGATACTTGTTGTTTCCAACTTCTGTCAATGAGTCACCAAAAATAAATGTGACAAGTGAAGCAGCTGATGCCAATGTTGTTGCCTTTGCTGCAAGAATGAAAGCAGCCAAAGCCAGTCCTAGTATTGCCATTGTCTGCCAATCTTCACTCGCTTGTGCTTGCTTCAGGAGTGGAGAATCATTGGCATGGATTTATACTGGGTTCAGTGCCATATCCACTGCCTGTTTAGTCATGCCTAGCTCCTCAAGTTTTCAGGTATTAGGTGATTAATTTCAAAATCATATATAGGTGATACTCTGTGCATAGAGGGTCTCATTTTAGTGAGTGCAACTTTTCAAGTTTTGGGAGGTTGGTGGCCTCTTCTAGCAGTTGGCCAACTCGTCTTACTGTGTCAGCAATATTAGTTTGGTTAGGTGTTCGCTCTAGGTAACAATGGCGTTGTTCACTGATTTGCTCGACTAAACACTTCAAGAAACATCACAGGCATGATTCCCTCCCTTTTTCATGCAAAATACAGTGGACTTTTTAGAAAACTTGGGAATACGTTTTTCCCCTCTTGAATGAAATTATGGGATGTCAAGTAGAGTGAGTTGGTCTTAGCAGTAGCTGACCAAATCTTCACAAAATAGTGTCTGTGGGTTAAAAGTTGTCAAATAATTCTCAGAGTATTGTCTACCCAAGGTGATGGTCAGCTTAAATGGGCAAAACTAGAATAGCTCATTGTTATACGTAGTTGAAAATAGTGATTGAAAAAGTTGCTCTTTTTTCCTGCTAGATTGGATTTTACTACTGCTTCCTTGGCCTTGGATGTGAAAGCTAAGCTGTATGGTTTCTTGGGACATTCGTTGTTAGTATAAAGAATGGAATATTTTAAAATTATTTAAATCTCCAATGATGTGTTAAACAAGCACGTTCTCACATTCATATATGGTTTTAAATCATTAGTTTTTAGATTTAAGAACTTAAACATAATATTATTCTTAAACTTTGCTACTTTCCATTTATGTTCTCATTCTTGTACATCAAGTTTGCTACATAAATTATTATTTTCTGAACTTTTTAGCCTTGCGTTGTTGTAAATATAGAATTCCAAAGAGAGATATGATCGAGACTCGCTAGTAGAAAAAAAAAATACAAAACCATGTATTATTCCAAATTTATAATGGGAATTTTTTAAGTTAAAAGTAGCGTTAACGAATAATATAAATCATATCTTAAGATCTCATCTAACAATTTAAATTATTGGGTTGAATTGATTATTTGACATAATATTAGAGTCTTGATAATCAAGCGATCACGAATTCGAATTTTACTATCCATATTTATTTGATAAAAATTAAGCACAGGGTAATGTGAACCTCTATAAATTTCAAGATCAAAAAACTTTCACTTGAAAGAATATGTTAGAAAATAATATAAATCATATCCCGAATTTTTACCTATAACTTAAGCTATTGGATTTAGATGATTTTTTAACATGCAATATAAAATTCACTTTTACTATATATCAATAATAATTTTAAATTATGCATATCCTGGAATAACAATTTTCAATCTATGAAGCTCGAATAATCATCATCATCATCACTTCTTATGTTTTAAATTCTCGAATGGATTTCTCCACTTACAAATTAAATGGCAGCTAATGAAAAAACACAGATCTACTGGGTATGAATATAAAACGAAAAGAATTACATGAATTTACAAACCCACATATGCCCTACAAGGCTACACTACACACATAGTTTTTTTTTATTATTATTATCGTGGGGTGTCCGGGTCAGCTTGCGCGCACCACGACTATTCCTCACGGCCCATTGAACATCCTGCAAGCCCAGTGAGCAGGTAAGGCACCACGGGGTGACAGACATGCACATAGAGAATCGAACTCGGGACGGAGGCGGAACAAGTCACATGATTGACCACTGAACTAGACCCTCAAGTGCACTACACACATAGTTAACAAGTCGACATGTTACTTCTGTAAAACAACAATGGGTTCTAGAAACTCAATTGTAAGAAACCTAACTTTCATGGAAATGAATTCATAGGTGTCTTTTAACGGTTTGGATACGGTAGTTGTTGAACTGTCCCCCTTTCTTCTACCTTCTCTTGTTTGTTTCTGGGGCTAATAAACTATTGTTATGGTAGTTAAAATGTTTTTTTTTTAGAAAATATATTAAAATAATATTTTTTATTTTTTAAAATTTATTTTTAACACAGCATTTCAAAACAATTTAAAAATATATATAAAAAAATATTTATTTTTAAATACATACCACCACAAAAATAAATAAACAAGTTCTAAATTTCACGTGTCATGTAAAAAATTGGTTAAAAATTCAGTAGACGGTGAGAGAGTTACAGCTGGACAATTGCAAATCTTCAGGGGATGGCATCTTGAGCCTTTTGCCTTTTCCATGTCTTTGCATCTATCCATGTTATTTTACTTTGGGACAAAAATATGATGGCAGATTCTTGTTACTTACACCAAAATAATTAAACCCACTTCAGGCCTGGATTATAGAGTCGGTGTATTAATCTAAATCGGTTAAAATAATATATTTTTATTTTAAAAAAAATTAAATTAAATTTTGATCCGGGTCACGAGTTGACTAATCAGGTTATCTAAATTTGATCAAATCAACTTTTATTTAATTTTTTTAACCCAACTTAAACTAATTGCGGTTCAACTAGGTCTTGAGTCGAGACTAAATTGAATATAATCATTGTGCTCTACATTGAGTGTATTAATCCGGATTAAAATAATATATTTTTTTTAAAAAAAATCAAATTAGATTTTGATTGGATCGCGAGTTGACTAATCATGTTATCTAAATTTGATCAAATTAATTTTTATTTAGTTTTTTTAACCCAATTTAACCTATCTATGGTTCAACTAGGTCTTGAGCCGAGACTAAACCGAATTTAATAACTTTGCTCTGCATGGATAGAATGTGTGCCATGTCATTAAGGTTAGGAAGAAAAACATGTGCATGGGCAAACCCCTGAAGGGAAGTTTGCATGAATTTACCAAGTTTTGTGGAATTGGAGCATATTCCTTCTTCAAGGGCGAAGAAATGTTGTGATCGACAATCTGGAATGGCTTTGGTAGGCTAATATTTAATTTTGGAGGGGAAGAGGAAAGATCATAATTTAATACTCTCCTCGTAGGTCAATCCAATGAAGAGATCATTGTTCTCACCAACAAGGAAACGAGGCCATTGCTCTTGATTTTGATTAAAGGTAATTTAGTCACATTTATTGTTTTAATTTATGCCAAATATATAAGAATTTAATTGATTACAGAATTTCCCATCATTTAATTACTGTTGATTTCTTGTGGGATTTAAACCCTGTCAAGTATAAATATGTCCACACAATGAAGAATTAATTACTGGTTATTGAATTAATTTCTAGTTCATGAAGATAATTAATCACTCGAATTTATGTTTAAACTATATATTATTTCATCAAGTCAACTCAGCATATATACTGGCTCTTGTGCTTGATCAACATCATGAATCCATTCAAATTAAGAAGAATAAGGTCTAAAATCTTGAATTTTGTCTTCTAAGTCGAAAGCAATATTAATACTATTTTACTAAATTAAATTCATCTTGAAAATCTCTCTTACTTCCCATGCCAACAAGAACAAAATAACAATCTCAGATCACTCACTTTAATCAAGATTAATATTAAAAAAAAAAGAAGAGAAAATCAAGTAATCAACACGATGAGACAATGAAGAGAATATGTGCTCACCTAATCAAAGAAGATGGTCAAACATTATATACTGTCTTTTTCTTAAATTTCCTTAATTATGGTGATATGCTTTTTAAAATATTTTTATTTAAAAATATATTATAATATTTTTATTTTTTTAATAATAACACATTAAAACCATTAAAAAACACCAATTTAATGACAAAAGTGTATCCAAAAGGCATTATATTCCCCATTTTTACACCTATCCTAACATGCAATGAAGCTTTATAGAAAATCTAATAAATTAATCTCTACATCCTTCCTGTTGTTGTGCCAAAGCCTCAAGACAAGCACCTAGTATCTTCACAGTTCACAGTATTTCATCATCCTTCGCATTTAAGCAAATAATATATGAAATTTTCAAAAGATAACACAAAAGACAATACACAATTCACACCCATCCTCCTCCACCCACTTGAGCTTCCCACGCCACCATCCTCTTCCTTCTAGCATCCCTTCCTGCCTCCACTCTCTTTTCTCTCTATAAATTGGTATCCTACTGTTTTCACTGTCGTATATGGCTAACACTGAGCTTCCTTTTCATGTGAGCTTATGTGATAAACATTCTTTCCAATGATTCTAAGCCTTTCCCACCTTCTCACTCTCTCTTTCTTCTTGAAACCTTCCCCTCTCAAACACAACTTTCCTCCCCATTCCTCCTCCCTCTCTCTCTCCAAAATCTTCTCATAAATTCCAAGCAATTATCAGCCCCTCTCCCTCCCTCTCTCTCTGCACACACCCAATTATTTACCTCTCTCAAGTTTATATTCTTCCCCCCAAAATCTCTCTGCCTCTCCCTCTCTCTCTCTCTTTCTGTGAGTGTCTCTGTAAGTTGCAGCTATTTACCTTCAAAAAGCTCTTTCCTTTCTCTTCAAAACCTCTATCTCTCTAGTTTTTTTTTTTTTTTTCCTGTTCGAAGATCACACCTTTCTCTTGAAAGCTCCAGTCTTTTCCAAATCTGTAGAAATCCCACTTCACAAACCCCTCTCCAAACCTAAAACCATTCGGAAAAGATGTCTCTCTGTTGTGGAGTAGAATGTGTAGTTATATTAGGCTTTGCGCGCTGGGTTTGGAAACGTTGCACATACATTAGTGGCAATGACAGTGCAAATTGGACATTAGCATCACCAGAAGAGTTTGAACCAATCCCTCGTATGTGCCGTTTAGTCCTTGCTGTCTACGAACCAGACCTTCACAACCCTCAATTCATTCCTCAACATGGTTTCCGAATAAACCCTGATTGGGTTATCAAACGTGTAACTTATGAACAAACACAAGGGCGGGCCCCTCCTTACGTAATTTACACAGATCATGAAAATAAAGAGATTGTTTTGGCGGTTAGGGGATTGAATTTATACAAAGAAAGTGATTATAAAACGTTGTTAGATAATAGATTAGGAATGCAGATGTTTGATGGAGGTTTTGTGCATCATGGGTTGATGAAGTCTGCTGTTTGGTTATTGAATGAAGAAGGGGAGACATTGAAGAGGTTGTGGGAGGAGAGTAGGGAAGAGTATGATATGGTTTTCGCTGGGCATTCTTTAGGGTCTGGTGTGGTGGCTTTGTTAACTGTTATAGCGGTTAATCATAGAGATAAGTTAGGTGGGATTCCTAGAGAGAAGATTAGGTGTTATGCTATGGCTCCGGCAAGGTGCATGTCTCTTAATTTGGCTGTTAAGTATGCTGATGTTATTCACTCTGTTATCTTGCAGGTTAGTTTTGTTGATGGATTGTGTTATTTGGTTGTTTGGTATTTATTGATTTATTTGGTTCTGTGATTTTGTTTGATCTGCGCTGCCAATGAAGGCTCTACTAGTTTTGACTGTCTTGTGTATTTTTCTCTGATGCTGATTGGTCAAAAGTTTGATTTATGTTGAATTTTCTGATAAGATCTTTCGGGTTTGAATTTTTTTTTAAGGCAATTGTAGGACTTTGCAGTTAACTGTTGTTTAAAGAGGTGTTGGATATTTCATTTTAACTGGTGCTTTCATAGTTTAAATGCCTGGTTGCTGCAGAATCTAATTGATCTGTGTTTCGTGTTGTATGATGGGCAGAATTTAGGACGTATATAAGTTAATGAATGGTGCAGTTAGTAACTTGCCTCCCAGCTAAATAAAATGAAACAAATCAGCATTCTTTGAGTGTGTGCCATAATCAACCATATTTTTGTGAAAGTAATTAGGATGCCAGTACTAGATGTTTCATGTTATTCTTTGAATCTGCGTTGTAATAATGTTGTCATTTACTTAGATCACTCTATTTCAGTGTTAAAGGCACTACCTTGATGTAAACATATTGCTCTTATCCAGGATGATTTCTTACCAAGAACAGCTACTCCATTGGAAGACATCTTTAAGTCAATCTTCTGGTTGGTATTCTTATGTCCATGTCATTGTAGAGGCTATCTGTGCCTTTCATTTTGGATACAAATCCTCATCCTCGTAAACTTAGTGGAGTGAGTTCCTATTATTATCTCTTAAACGAGGTGTTGATCCTTTGTACAGCTTGCCCTGCTTGTTGCTTTTGGTTTGTTTGAGAGATACCTTCATTCCAGAAGGTAGAAAGCTTAGAGATTCAAGAAGATTTTATGCCCCTGGACGAATGTATCATATTGTAGAGAGAAGATTTTGCAGGTAACATGTTCAATTTATCAGCTCTGTTAACAAAATGCATTAGCCTACTATGGTCCTAAGCAGTATACAAAACTAGCAAATTTTTTATTGCAAAGCATTCACATGCATAATTTGCAATTTCGATCAAATTTATAGACCATAGTTTGCTCTTGACATCCTCTTATTGCTAAAATAGGTCTTACCTTTATAATCTATGATCTTCTATTATTGCTCAACCCTCCTTATTCTGTCTCTCTCAATAACAATCACACAAACCAACAGTTAGACGGTCTGCATCAAGATGCTCTTTCATTAACTTATAATCCATTCAGTTGCCCAATTATTGATTGTAAAATCATAAGAATGCAGTTTAATCATTCAGCTAACTAGCACCTTGTTTTTAATAAAGTGAACTTTTACCATCCTTGTGTTAAAATTGGGTTTGAAAATAACTATATTCTCCTTAATTTGGTGTTTGATTCATAGTAATTTCCTCTCTCCCTTGAGAACACTGATGGTATAATTCTCACTGAAAACACTCGTGCATGTCCTGAAAATTTTTCCTTATTCTTGTTGCCACAGATGTGGGAGGTTTCCTCCAGAGGTCAGAACTGCCATTCCTGTAGATGGAAGGTTTGAACACATTGTCTTATCATGTAATGCCACATCTGATCATGGAATTATTTGGATAGAAAGGGAATCAGAGAAAGCCTTGCAGGTAAGTCTTTTCCTTTTGATAGTATGTTTATGTTCCATTTCATTTATAATCATCTAGCAAGTTAGAGCAGTAAAAGCTTGGTCTCTTCACTAGCGTTTTATAGAACAATAGAAAATAAATAGTTAACCTTTTAGCATCATACTGCAAAAGTTTTTCTACCTGGAATTAGCCATTTATCTGAGTACATGCCCTCATTTTTCCCATTCAAAGAAGGTCATTTGGATCAAGCATTTGAACCATTTGGATTTGGTGATGTGTTTTGTCTTTCTTCCTTCCTCCCTACAGATACACATGCCAGCCCACGGCTTATGTGTGCAACTTTGTATTAACTGCATATAATGTGTTTCTGCTTGATTTATTCAAATCTGATATTTTGATACGTTTTTCTCCTTGGGGACAGGCGTCCCCCCCATTCTCCTCATTTACACAAGTCAGGCGTATATGCTTCTTACCCCACAGGGCATTGACATTTCTAATCCCTGTTTCTTCAGTCCAATTTAAATACTGCTATTCTATAGTAGTTCTTTACATAAAATTGCTTCCCTTAAGATTGATAAGGGTAATTGTATCAAAACAAGTAACACCAGAGGGAGAGATTTTTTTCTTTTGCCCTTTAATTTCCAGGGCTCAACTTCTTTATTTGTTGAACAGTTTACTGACGGTTAATGGTATTGATTTTCCACAGAAAATGAAGGAAATTGATTCTGGAACCATTACTACTCCTCCAAAAGTACAGAAATTGGAAAGGATGCAGACAATTGAGCAAGAACACAGGGATGCATTGGAAAGAGCTGTCAGTTTAAATATTCCTCATGCTGTGACCACCCCAGATGTAGAACCCTTGAAGGATAACAGGACAGAGCCTTCCCTGTCCGAAGGCGTCCAAGCCTCACAATTCAAATCGACGTCCACTGGCAGAAAGACTAACTGGGATGAAGTGGTTAAAAATCTTTTCAAGAAGGGCGAGTCTGGACACCTTGTTTTAAACAAAGAAGTATCTGCTCCAACTCACGACATTTCTGTTGGCCAACCCTCATGAATACAATTTATTCTTTCTTTCGACCTTTTAGTAAGCTGAAAGTGTGTGTGTATCTTGTGTACAACTCCTGCTAAGATGCCATACAACCCCTGGTTTGCAGCAATGGGAGAAGATTGGGAACCGGCGCAGAAATGCACCCCCACCCTTCGTCTTTATAATCACTTTTGTTCTTTGGGTGCTTCTCTCGCTCGGAAGGGGTTTTTCATTGGATTTGTTCATGCTATTTGTCATTCTCAGATGCAAAATCTTGCCTAGAGTGCAAAAAAAGCCAAGGATGAAAAAGAAAACCCTTGTGAAAAAATTGCATCAGCTCAGCTTTGAAATTGTATACTCATCCTTCCTAATGCTTTCTCATGTAAGGGCTTGTTAGCCGCGTTAAAGAATTCTTAGTTCAATTTTTTGGAGCAAGACTGCAACCTGAATCGTACTGCCTGGGCATGAATGCTTAATATGGCGCACAATGTGGAGAAATTATCACATAAATTCTCATCCTACCCACGCTAATATGCTATAAAGTTGGAGGATGATGAGCTAGTTTTGTTCATGTAAGTGTTATCAATGATTACATAAGTTCTTGGATTATTAAACAAGTTATCAATCATTCAGGCTGGTAGGTCTTCATAAGCACGCATGTCTTGTCCAACATCCAAGTAAATGAATGTTGAGGCATCGATGCTGGCATTGCTTTGACCTCACCTCTTCTTGTGTGTTAGCTTGTTTGATGTTTCATCTAACACATACAGACAAGAAGAAACTTTGGGGTTGAATGATATCATTTTCTTCATCTTTTTTGTTTTGTAATTCTTTTTCAGAAGAAGCACTAAATCTTCATCGGATATTCAAATTAGTAAAAGCGATTATAATATTATTCAAAGATGTAAGGTGTGATCCTTTCATTCTGTTCCGTTTCAATTCTCGATTGCACGGATGATACGACCCAGAACAAGCGGCATCCCATTGCCTCATCCCTCGGACCCCAGCCTGACCTCCAAGCATCCAATACTTGATCAGGACCGCTGGCGTCCAGGACCTGATCACCCAAGGCACCCCAAACTCATAACCTGAATACTTATCAGTGCAAGAAATAAGTTACCAGAGCTTTTGGGAACACGTTATCATTTTGTCTATTGAAAACGAAGACCAGAATTTCTTATTTTGCTTTCAATTTTTTGAAATAAAAAACAATCAGAAATACCAAATTATTAAAAATAAGCAAGTTTAATACCGAGCACACCAATTCCAAAGAGATCAAACTAGGAATGAAAAGTCATTTCCTTGTTTCGATTTACAATCATTCTAACAAGTATTGGATATATAATGATACCATGTTAAACAAGGATGCGTGGAGCATGGTCATATTAGCCTCTTCATAACACTCACTATATACAACTAAAATATATAGAGAATCAAGAAAATATGAAGGCGATTATGAGTTGGAAAGACAACCAACATTCTCTGTTACAAAAAGCTTCCAGGCTAGTGTTAAAAGTTAGCAAAAAAAGGAACAGACATCACTGCAAGTAACAAGTTTGTGGAGCTAAGATGAGCACCAACTGATGCTATGTCTACTTGGGAACAACTTTCGAAATTAAGTCTGCATGGCTTCAGCATGGTAACTTTCCAATTCCTTGTCCAGCTCATCTACTGACTTTTCAACAGGTTGCTTCTTCCCACGGCCACGTCCTCGGCCAGGAGCCTGGCCACGTCCAGGAGCACGACCACGGCCAGGAGCTTGACCACGGCCATTCCTCGTACCATTCCTTAGATCCCCACCTCCACGACGACTCTGACTGTGCACACAGACAGCAGAGAATTTTTTTTTAAAAAAAGATGTAAAATAAAACCTCTTTGACATGAGAAGAATAAGGGAAACAAAGGAATTTTGTTCAACCTAACATTAATACTACTAAACAAAGAACAGGCAGAAACAAGACTGTTTAAGGAATTAAACCAACAAGCAAAACAGCCACATATGAAGGAGAAAAAGCTTACCCAGAACCACGATTATTTGCACCAGCACCTCTTCCACCACCTAGTCCAGGTCTGCATAATTTTCAAACTATCAATGGAAGTGTTCTGAAAATACAATTATCATCTTCAGGAAAAAGCTTCTAAGTAATGCTTTACATCACACCCTCAAACAGATAACAGTGTTCAAGAGAGTGACATAATGTGAAAGATGCAATCTTCATGTTAACCAGGACTCCAGTCAAACAACCAGTAACATGCATGAATAAAAAGCTAATTTTCTCATTATAAGACCGAAGCTATTGATCCCTTCTTATTGAACAACAAAATCAGCCATAACTAAATTGTCAAAGGAAATCAAACTACAGCCCAGACAACAAGCACTGTGACCTCATACAGTCAAAAAGCTCTTGCAAGCTTGGATTCCAGCTTAAAGCACACAAGGGAAGCGAGCTACCCATGAAAAAGTTAAAAAGTTCTATAGCAAATGCAGAACATTTGATAGTTCACCAGAAAAGGTCCTAATAGATTGACAGATTCAGATGAAGAATGCAACATCAAATCAAATCATGAGAACAAAGACAAGCAAAAAAACCACATACGTCGTAACAACAGTTCTCTTCTTCTTTCCATTTGCTCCAGTAACATTCATTCGAGCTGAAATAGGCACCACTGGATTGGGACCCACAATCTCAATCTTCATGGGCTTTCCATCTAACAGAACATTGTTATACTTCTTAAGAGCAGCAAATGCATCGCTTCTTCTTGTATACATAACTTCAGCTGAGCCCTGTCACCAAGCTATAAACATTAGAAGTTTCCTATCCAGGGAGAACACTTA